>FRDC01000805.1_pt1 | contig 285862 bp, 281 predicted proteins | sample 1106171 | NCBI WGS metagenome assembly FRDC01 (sample SAMEA3930566, study PRJEB13176) | freshwater metagenome | biome: Drinking water system; feature: drinking water; material: water | place: Singapore | collected 2014-12-20 | reverse complement strand
TCGAGCCAAACCCACCGCTGGGTACGACAGCGAAGGGACTGATGCTGTCCCCGGCACTGAAGAAACTGGGACGATTCAGATGAAGATGGCTGAAGTCCAGTCCGATGACAAAGCGGTTCTTGTGGTCCAACAACTGCTCGTTGACTTGAAACTCCAAACGATCTCCCACGATGTACTGGTCATGCTGCACGAAAAAACGATCGCGGTCGATCAGTTGTGTTCCGGCATTGAACTGATAGGTCTCCGCGTTCTGCCAGTTTCGTTCCGCCCAGTAGTAGTAGGCCTGGTTTCGTATCTCCATCGTACTTGTGGGTTGCCAGTTGGTCTTGAACTTCGTCCAATAAGTGGTGGCACTCATATCGCCGTCGACGACATTGAAATTGTGACGTAAGAACCGTCCATCGACCGTTCGACCGTCGGTGGTGGTCACGACATTGTTGACGGCCGATGCTCCGGCAAACGCCCCCGGCACGAGCGGCGTTCCCCAATAGGGATTGCTGCGATCGTAGGTGACGTCGAAGGAGAGCTCGAAATTCAAGTGTGGGGTGGCGTCATACAGGAGGGCGCTGGTCCAGTTCCAGTACGTGTACGGGGTGCGCTGGACGCCGGTGTAGGCATCGGAATTTTGGTAACTGAGGTCGATGCGATAGTGCAGTTTGTCGGACCCGAGCGGACCTCCGCTGCCTATCGCCGTACGTATTGTGTTGTACGATCCGTACGAGACGAGTGCATCGGTGACGATCTGATCCTGCCGTTGCGGGCGCTTTGTGACGAAGTTGATGGCCCCGCCTAAGGCCCCTTCGCCATAAAGCACGGACGCCGGCCCCTTGAGGATTTCGATTCGATCCAGATTCCAGCTGTCCCGTGGTCGAGAGGTCATCGAGGCCGGTCCGATCAACAGACCGTCATAGAGCAACCGCAATTGGTTGTTTGTGAACCCGCGCATGGAAAAATTGGCGGGATTGCCGGGGGAGTCCCCGACTGATACCCCGGTCGCGGCCTGGACCCCTTCGGAAATCGTGCGCAAGCCCCGTTCCAGCATCATCTCCTGATCTATGACTTCGACGCTGGCGGGAATCTCCCGAATCGATACACCGAGCCGACTGGCCGAAGCACTGCGCTCATCTAGATGAAGCGTCCCGCTGCCGGATAACCGGATCGACTGATCTCGAATCTCCATGACCGGCGCTTCAATTTCTTGCGAGACGGCAGCCCCTTCCTGCTCCGAAGTCTCAGCACCCCTCGCCTCCTTTCGACTCCCATCAAGACTCAATATCGCAAGTACCATGATGACGATGACGCGAAACTGATTCACAGTCCCCCTCCATCACACAGCGCCTCGGCTTAGCCGCTGTAGTGAAACGTTCGTTGAATCCAAAATTCGCTATGGAGGCACACACGTGTGCACCTCCCCCTAGCGGATTCGTAAAGTTGGATCAGGAGAGCAGGGATGGAGGACCGCGGACGGAAGGAGACTGACGATGTGGTGACTCAGATGAAGAGCAGTCTGGCAGAACTACAAACGATACAAGATCGACCGGTGAGATCTCACCATCGGCCGACGCCATTCCGCTGCCGGCCGTATGGTCCAACCACGCATGATCGTCGAGAGCGGTATGGGCAGGATTGCCGACCAGGAGCCCCAGCTCGTGGTCGAGTAACACCACCGGCAGCGGTAGCGCCAGAAGCAGATAGGCCAGCAGAGTGGCGCTGATCGTCTTTCTCATCCTCATGGGGTCTACCCCTAAAGCGCCCGTTCACATCTCAGTCGGGATTCATCGAGCGGTTGAGGGCCGAAGGTGACCCATTGTCCGCGCTGGACCGAGTAACAGGCCGTGCATGTATCATCTGAGAATGGCGACAACCCCATCAGCCAATCCCGCGAGAACTCCCCGCGATAGTCGGCGGGCAGGAACGCAGCGAACCCTGACTGTGGCATCGAATCGTCGCTCATAGACTGTCTGCCGATGCGGAAAGGCGGAATACCGTGCGTCCTCCGACCAGTGTCTGCACGACTCGCCCGGTAAGGGTCCAGTCCACGAACGGGGTGTTCCGTCCCTTCGAGAAAAATTCGTCAGGATCGACCGTCCACGTCATGTGGGGATCGACGATCGTTACGTCGGCAGTCGATCCTGGCTTTACCGTGCCTTTCGGCAGGCCAAGGATGGCAGCCGGACCCTGCGTGAGACAGACCACCGCTCGAGACAGCGCCAGGCGTCCTGTTTGGACCAAACTCATGGTCAATCCAAGCGCTGTTTCCAGTCCAACGATTCCGAACGGGGCCCGGTCCATGCCCCACTGCTTTTCATACTCGGCATGGGGCGCATGGTCCGTCGCAATGGCATCGATCGTGCCGTCAGCGAGCCCCTCGACCAATGCGGCACGATCCCGTTCGCTTCGCAACGGTGGATTCATCTTCGCGTTCACGCCCTGCTCGCGCACCGCTTCGTCGGTCAGCAGAAAATGGTGCGGGCAGGCTTCCGCTGTGACTCGAATCCCCTGCTCTTTCGCCCGGCGGACGGCTCGAACGGTCCCCTCCGTACTCACATGCGCCACGTGCAACCGGACACCTGTTTCCTTTGCCAACGTGATGTCCCGATGGACCATGCGATCTTCGGCCTCCGCTGGCATGGCTTGCAGTCTCAACGCACGAGATACCGGCCCTTCGTTCATGCAGCCGCAGGCGGACAACGTCACATCCTCACAATGATCGATCACCGGCAACCCGACTTCGGCAGCCCTGTGCATCGCACGCCGCATCACCTGATCATCCATGACCGGCCGGCCATCGTCGGACAGCGCCACACACCCAGCCTCGCGCAGCAAGCGGAAGTCCGTCAGTTCGCGACCGGCCGATCCTTTCGTGATCGCGCCGATCGGATAGACGTGGGCGCGATCGGCCTCGACGGCTTTGGCTTGGATCAACCTCGTCACAATCGGATCGTCATTCACCGGCTTGCTGTTCGGCATACAACAGATCGAGGTAAAGCCTCCCGCAACTGCCGCCGCTGTGCCGGTCGCGATCGTCTCCTTGTGCTCGAATCCTGGCTCACGGAGATGCACATGAAGATCCACCAATCCCGGAAGCACCAGACATCCCTTCGCATCGATCCGTTCAAGCGTAGTGCGGTGAATCGAATTGGTCAGGTCGGGGCCGATCGCGACAATGACCCCGTCCTCAATTAACACGTCAGCCACCCCTTCCAAATGCCCTGGATCCAATACCATGCCTCCGGCAATGAGAACGGCACTGCCCTTCTGTGTGCCCTCTCCGCAGCGGATCAATGGGGCAACAGCGTCAGGCCGGCAATGGTCACCATGCCGGCGATCATCATCGCGAACTGCCAGACCCCCTTGGCTGCGCCCACCCTCCCGTGGAGACCGGGAACCAAGTCCGCCAAACCGATGTACAGAAAACTGGCTGCGGCCACGCTCAATGCATAGGGCACGATCGCTTCCGCATAGCCGAGGCCTCCGTAGGCGGCAATCACGCCCACGAGGGTGCCGAGCCCCGACAAGGTGTTCCAGAAAAACGCCTTCCACCGGGAAAATCCGCTTGAGAGGAGAATCGTAAAGTCACTTAACTCTTGCGGCACCTCGTGGCCTAACACTGCGAGTGTGGTCACGAGGCCCAGCCCAGGAGATGCGACACAGGCTGCGCCGATGGCAATCCCGTCGGCGGTGTTATGCACGGCATCGCCGATCAGCACGAGCATCCCGGTTTGCTTACCGCGGCCAACGTGATGATGATGTGAATGTCCGCCATCGTGATCGTCTTCGTCCTCCAACGACTCCCCATGCGCATGGCGCCAAATCACGGTCCACTCCAGCACAAAAAACAACACCAGTCCGGCCAGCAACGAGATCCCGACTTCGTAAATCGGAATATGTTCCAATGCCTCTGGAATCAGGCCGATGATCGCCGTCGCGAGCATCGTGCCTGTGGCGTAACTCAATAAATACGGCATGATTTGCCGGCGCCATCCGTCAGGAATAAACAGCACAACGGCAGCCGGCACCAGCGCGCCTAAACTCCCCAGCAGGCCCATCAGAAAGACAAATCCCCACGACGATTCGGCGGGCATACTCATGTCTTGCTCCCACCCCGACCATACACGACTATCCAAACGCCGCTACTCTTCATGATCTGGCGGCTGTTCCTGTTTGATACGCGGCAGTAGTTCCGCCAAGTTGCAGGGACGATGGTTTAGGTCGAGTTGAGGGAGGATGATCTTCTCCATCCCCAAACGGCAGGCCCCTGTGCTTCCCGGCAACAGGAAGACGATCGTGTCGCCACACACGCCGGCGTCGGCACGGGATTGAATGGTCGACGTCCCGATTTCGCTATAGCTCAACCAGCGAAACAGCTCTCCGAATCCGGGAATCGGTTTAGTGAATAGGGAACGCACGGCGTCCGGCGTCACATCCCGCTGAGTCACGCCGGTCCCGCCCGTCACGATCACGAACTCGACCTTTGGGTCTGCCACCCAATCGGCGATGATGCGTCGGATCGCCTGGTCGTCGTCTTTGCACATCTTCCGGTCGGCGATCTGATGACCAGCCTGTGTCAGCCGCTCGACGATCGTATTCCCACTCGTATCCGTTTCCGGTGTTCTGGTATCTGAGACCGTCAGGACCGCGACGGCTACCGACGTCCCTGCTTGTGCAATCGTGGTCATGATGCCTGCTCCTCCTGCTCCGCGAGCGCGTCGCGAACGACGGCACACCAGTGCCGTGCCTCCGACAGCCGCACGCTCCATCGTTGATGCCCTTCTTCGTCTCCCGCTTCTGCCAGCAGATGGACGACGGCCTCCGAAAGCGCTACGGCTTCCGCTGCGCGCTCGAACCGACTAAGCGATGGCTCCGCCGAATGGGCCAGTTCCCAGGCTTGCTGGTAGAGCACGATCAGCGGCATGATTGAGGCGGAACGCGGCGCGGCGCCTGGTTCGATTTCAACGTCTTGCCTGCGCCCATCGCCTCGCGTGATCGGGAGATCGTGATGATACGGGGTTGCTCCGTCGTTCATGTCCTCACCTCATGGTTCGACAACTCGATCACCCTGGTCTTAACCAATCCTCGTTCGCCGAACGAGACCGATCGCCGAAGTGGCAACCAGACACCTTGCACATCGGCATATTCGTTGACGTAACTTTCCATGCCGATCACGGCCTGTCCGTCCAAGGTGAAATAAGTCATCACGTAGTGGCTGGAATATTGCCGACCGTCAGGCGCGGCATCGTACCGTTCGATCGTATTGATCCGCCGTTCGGTCATCGGCGCAAGCCGGCCGATCTGCTGGTACCGCTGATCCTTGATGCGGTACCAGGAATCGAGCCGCCCGCCGGTCAACAGCACCTTGCGGCCACGCGGGTGCGACAGCGCCGGATCGTCGTCCGGTGCAAAGGACAGGATGTATTTGCCGTCGCCTTCTTCGAACGGCGCATCGGCCAGATGCATCCCCTGGGTCCAGAGCCGTTCCCGCACCCATTCTTGAAGCGATGGATCGGCGCCGGACAATTCGACGGTGGTGTCCTTACGGGGCACGAGACTAACGCTGCCGGTCCAGACGTGCCCCTCGTCGTTCACGCGAACCGTCGCACGATACCCACGAAAGGCAGCCGGCCACTTGTACATGCGGCTGTGCGCGTCTCTGACCAGCGCGCGCGCCGCCGGATCGTCGACCGGCTTGACATCACCTAGCACCACCCGGTTCATCGTTCCACGGTCGGACGTCACGGTCTCCTCCTTCTCGCCCGACTCCAACGCTTCGTTTGACGCGGCGGCCTGACGAGACAATCCTCGAGCCCCTTGAGGAAGCGCTCCCAGGGCACTCGTCGCCCAATCACGACAATTTTTGCACGTGATGGCTTGGCGCCTTTGTACGGCGTGATGGAAAGGGAGCCCATAATCCATTGCAGTTCCTGCCACCCATCACGGCCGTGAACCTTGACGAACCCTTTCAATCGGACGACCGACCGTTGAAACCGCCGGAGCCAGTCCTCCAAGCGATCGGAGTCCACCGGCCGCAGAATCTTGAAACTGCCGCTTTGATAGCCGGCAGCCGAATCCTGAGGCATCCCGTCCGCGGCAAGAGCCATCCGACGCACATCCGGCGCTTGCAACAATCGGTCGATCGGCACGTCCGCATGCACTGCCCTGACGACGCGCGCCGCGGGATTCGCCAACCGAATCCGTCGTTCCACGAGATCGGCTTGGCGTCCATCGATCTGATCCAGCTTGTTGAGCACCACCGTATCGGCTTGCTTCAAATGGTCCTCTGCCGCAGGCCAATAGGCGCCAAGCTTCAGGAATCGCGGGGCGTCGACCATGACGATCACCGAGGCCAGCGTCCCTGTGTTCTGATGCGCTGCCAACGCCTTTTCGACCCCGACGACTACTTGGCCGGTGTCCGCCAGACCAGTGGTTTCGATAAAGAGCGGTGCCCCCTTGGTCTCCTTCATGAGATGCCCGACCTTGTCCGTGAACTCCACGGAGAGATCGCAGCAGATACAGCCGCTCAACAACGACTGGAGTTCGACATCCTTCGAACGGGGATGCTCATGGAGCAGGGCCCCATCGACATCGACCTCTCCGAACTCGTTCATCAGCACGGCCGGCTTGACGCCCTGATCCAACTCATGCGCCAGTGCCCGTTTCAGCAGAGTCGTTTTGCCGCTGCCCAGAAACCCGGCAATCACATAGATGGGCGTTTCAGAAGTCCGAGGCCTCCTATTCTTAGTGGGCATGGTGCTCCTCTCCGGCAGCCAATCGTTCGATGTCCGAGTGAGAAAGATCGGCGGCCGGCTTGTGAATCTTGTATTGACGCCTGCGGCCCGGCCCTTCGAGCAATGCGATCACGGTCTCAATCGGCGGACAGCCTGGCTCCCGACATTCCAACTCCGTCACCATGACCGTCATATCATCCGGCAGATCCCAGCATGCACGCGCCCAATCCTTGATCCGATCCAACTGCTCGGACTCGATGGTCTTGCGTCCGTCGAAGAAATTCATGCTCACGCTCCGATTCCGTCGACCGAGAACAGCGAGACGATGCCGTCGCTGGAGCCGGTGGCGAGCCACCGGTCTTTTGGGCTCCAGGCCACGCAGGACAAGCCGCCTTGCCTGTTCACTTCCTGGTTTAAGAGCGGTTTGGTGCTCTGCGGTTCCCAGAGACAGAGCAGCCCGTCCTCTCCCACCGTCGCAACGATCGAACGGCTCGGATGGCAGGCGATCTCCTGAACCCAGCCCAGATGCCCCCTGAAGAGTCGCCCGCCTGTCCCTTCGAACTTTTTCATATTCCATGACACCAAGTCAGGCCCGGAGGCGGTGTAGAGGTTCAGTCCGTTATAGTCGAACCGCACCGATGAAACCTTCGTCGGATAGCCTGACATGTGCCAATTCTGTTCGTTATCTGTGCGGAATAGATGAACCGATCCATCAAGATTTCCGGAAGCCAAATACTCTCCGCTCGGGCTTGTGGCAATCGATAGGAGCGCGCCGTCGTACGGGAAGGGCCGGACCGGCCTGTCCTTGCCGATCTTCCACAGCCAGGCCCCGCCATAACAGGACGCAATCACCCCCTCGCCGCGCGGCATCCAGGTCAACGCTGAGATCGTCGTCTTGCGTGCCGGCACCTCCGCCGCAAGCTGTGGAGCCGTTCCATCGTCATGCCAAACTCGGAGAATTTTTCCGGCCGATGCCGCGAGATAGGTCCCGTCCGGTGACCATGCAAGATGCTCGACCCATGCTCCCCGTGAACCAACTGGCAGTACCGCCCGCTCTTCACCTGCGCCGGCAGTCCATAGACGCACGACGCCATCTTGTCCACCAGTGGCCAAGTTGCCACGAGTTGGATGCCAGGCCAGCGTCAGTGCCGATTGCTCATGTCCCTTCAATTCCGCCGTAGGTTTCAACGAAGGAACCTGCCAGATCGATACCTGTCCCGATGCCGCACAAGCCGCCAAGCAGGTGCCATCCGCGGAAAAAGAGACTCGGTTGATATAGTCACCGAGTGTGGCAGCGCCTACCGATTCCAAGACGACTGTGGGTCTTGGCTTGGCTAAACGAGGCATGCGCGAAACCCCTTCTCCAACGATGTCCGATCGAGATCCCGCCCGATAAAGACGAGCTGATTGTTTCTCGTCTCCCCCGATTTCCACGGCCGATCGGCCTTGCCGTCGAACAGCATGTGCACACCTTGAAACACGAACCGATGGTCGCGGCCCTTGACGTTGAGAATGCCTTTCATCCGATAAATGTTCGTCCCCATGGTCGAGAGGACTTCGCGAAACCAATCGTTGACCTTCCCTTCATCGACCAGACCCTCTTCAACCAAAGCGACGGAGAAGACACTGGGATCATGCTGATGCGCTTCTTCGCCTAAGAAATTCGGATCGATCTCCAGCTTCCGGCTCAGGTCGAAGGCCCCGATGTTCAGCAACCGGTTAATCTCTACCTGGGCATCTCTGGTCCGATGAATTTTCGCCATCACATTGATCGCTCTGATCCGCGCTTCGAGCCGGTCGACATCGGCCGGTGGCACCAAGTCGATCTTGTTCAGCAGAATCACGTCCGCAAAAGCGATCTGCTCTTTGGCTTCCGGACTCTTGTCCAGATGCTCCCAGACATGTTTGGAGTCGACGACGGTGACGATCCCGTCGAGCAAGAGCCGCCGCTTCATTTCGTCGTCGACGAAAAACGTCTGCGCGACCGGCGCAGGGTCGGCCAAACCGGTCGTCTCGATCACCATATAGTCGAACCGGTCCTTGCGCCTGAGGAGATTCCCGATGATACGGATCAAGTCGCCCCGCACGGTGCAGCAGATGCACCCGTTGTTCATTTCGAAGATCTCTTCGTCCGCTCCAATCACAAGCTGATTGTCGATCCCGACCTCGCCGAATTCGTTGACGATGACGGCCACCCGCTTGCCGTGCTCGGTCGTCAGGATGCGGTTCAACAATGTGGTCTTGCCGGCACCGAGAAACCCCGTCAGTACCGTAACGGGAACCAGATCTTGTTCTACTGTCGCCATGGTTTCCTCCTTGTCGAGAACCGATCATTAGGGCCTGCACATCCTCTGCAGGAGAAGGTCGAGCACCGTTCTTCGCAATGAAGAACCACTCAATCCCTTGAGTACCCGCTTCACAGGAGGACCGGACGGGTAGCCACCCGACCTTCCCCTGCACAGGACGCGACGATAAACCGAGCAGACGAGTTGTGGTTAAATCAGCACAGGAGGACCGCGGGAGGGATCGACGAAGAGCACGGTTGGATGAAACGAAGAAAGAAATATCTGATGGGCTATAGCCGAATGGTCGGCCACGAGGAAGTGAACCGGAGCAGACTGCAGAGACGTGCCGGCGACATGGTCGAGCCAGGCGCACAGATCCGATTCACTATGGTGCGAGTCACCCGGCAGCGCCAGTTCATGCTCAAGCAGCAGGGGGTGTAATGCCAACGCCAGCAGCAGGTACACCGCTGCCATCCCAACGCGAATCAGGACGGACGTTGTATTCCCTATCGACACTGTGGGCACCATCCAAAAAATTCCAGTGCGTGACTGTCCACGGCAAACTTGGTCTGACGTTCCACTAACTCTGTCAGCTTCTTGAGCGGACAGAGCATCAGGTCGACGATCTGTCCACAACCTCGACACTGAATATGGTGGTGATGCTCCCGGCCATGCCGGACCTCGTAGCGCATTTGCCCTTCATGGAGACCGATAGGATTCACGAGACCCAGTTCTTGGAGCATCGCGACATTGCGATAAATCGTGACCAGATCAGCCGGCATCTTCGCCTTCTTGAGCCGTTCGTGAATCTCGGCAACCGTAATTGGCAAGGCACTCTGCTCCAAGATGCTTAGGATCGCCTTCCTGGGCTTGGTGAGCTTCTTGCCACCGGCCTTTAGACTTTCAAGGATGGAATGCTCCATAGCTCGATCCGTAATTGCAAGTGAGTTGCATTTACCAGCTTCGAAGCCTGGCTGTCAACTCCCTTGCGACAAGGTATGATGAGTCGGCAGGTTAGTTGGCTTTCAGCTAGAAGGAGGGAACCATGACGATCGAGACACGCACGGTTATCCGATCTCTCATCGGGATTGTGGCGCTTGCGGCTCTGTGCTTGATAGTCTCGCTCGGCACATCCGCGAGCCAAAGCCCCAAGACCATTCACTATCGCACCGTCACGATGCCGTTTCCTCCACCTCCCGCCGTCTTGCAATCGAAACTCGAAGAATATGGAGCCGAGGGATGGGAGTTGGTCTTTGTCATTCAGCAATCCGGCACGTTGATCTTGAGACGTTCGTAGGCGCTAGGCCATTCGACAGGAGCCGTGATAGGATGCCCCGCCATGCTGATCGACACCCATACCCATCTCGACGATGCGAAGTACAACGACGACCGCGAGGCGATGATTGCCAGGGCTCGTGAAGCCGGCGTGGAGGCCTTCGTCACAATCGGCTGCGATCTCGCCACAAGTCAAGCCGCCGTGGCGCTGGCTGACCAACATCCGTTTGTCTATGCCTCTATCGGAGTGCACCCCCACGAAGTGAAGCACATCGGAGACGGCTGGTATGACGAATTCCACCGCCTCGCGCAGAACAAGAAAGTCGTGGCCTATGGCGAAATCGGCCTCGACTACCATTACAACCACTCCTCACCGAAGGACCAGCGGGAACGCTTCCGCGAACAGATCCAGCTCGCGCGCGAGTTGCAACTCCCGGTGATCATTCACACGAGAGAAGCACAGGAAGACACGATCGCGATTTTGAAGGAAGAACAGGCGTCAGAGGTCGGCGGGGTGTTTCACTGCTTTTCGGGGGATGCCTGGCTGGCGAAGGATGCGCTGGATTTGGGATTCTACCTGTCGTTCTCCGGAATTCTCACATTCCAAAATGCGACGATGCTGCGCGACATCGCCAAGCACACACCGCTGGATCGTGTGCTTATCGAAACCGATTGTCCCTATCTCACACCGGTCCCCTATCGAGGTAAACGCAACGAACCGGCTTTTGTGGCGGAGGTGGCGAAGCAACTTGCCGCCATCCATCCCGACCTGTCACTCGAAGAGATCGGTCGCCGAACGACCGAGAACGCCAAGCGGCTCTTTAAAATCGCTTGAGTTGCCTGTTCCGCTGCCGCTGCGACTTGGGCAGTTTTCTGGGATTGCCCTTTTTCTCAGGCCCCCGTCTCGGTTGCAAATCTTCTCCTGTATCCAATTCTTTATGAGGAATCGTCCCCATCGTATTCGATCGGCCAAGCCGTCCGGCAAACTCCTGGGCTGTGATCGTGAAGGCTCCCTGGGATCTGGCCGTATTGACAATCTCACGGTCCGAGCTCACCACGGCACAGTCAGTTCCATATTCCCGAGCCAGCCGTTGAATGACCTGATCGGCCTTTTCACCCCGCTTGGAGTAGATGACCTGGACACCGGATCGATGCTCGCGGCCTTCAACCGGCGAGTCCTGTTGCCATCCGTCGAACACGACGGTGATGGGATGGCCCTTCCGATGGCGATAGGCGGCCAGATCCCGGAGCAGGGACTCCCGCGCCATCTCGGAATGGCGATCTCCGCCACGCCCACAATGGGCCAACAGATTGTAGCCGTCGATCACGAGATGCGTAGCCATCGGCAAACCGTACGCGCCGGCACTTAGGGCTGTCAATCGGCTTGACTTCCCGCGGAACATTTGAGAGATAGGTGTACATCCTCTCCTGTCGTACATGATCATGTCGAGAGCCTTCCGGTGCATCGCCACAATCTTGCTCGTCTTCGGGATGCTGAGCCCTCCCTGGCTTCCCCATGCGCCGTGGGGACCGGAGGACGCCTTGGCCGCCGGCGGCGCTCCTGACCAGGTTCCCCGGGGAAAGTCCAAAGGCAAGCGCGGCTCGCAGGTCACGATCGGCCCTTCTGCGCTCGGACTGCTGACCGTCCAGAATCTTCGCACCGCCATATCTCCCGGTATGACCCGGTTGGTCTTGGACCTTGACCGACGTGCGCGTACGCCGAAACGGCCCGCTCCGCAGGCCGACGGAGTTTCGATCGAGATTCCCAATGCAACACTGGGGAAGTCCGCCCAGGACAAACTGGCCAAAGGCCGAGTCGCCAAACCGTTCGTGGTCACGCAGGCCTCGGACCATTCCGTCGTCGTATCGCTGCCGGCCGGATCGTACCAAACCTACCGGCTGTTGTCGCTCTCGAATCCGCCCAGGCTCGTTGTCGACGTGGTGCCGACGCCTCAGCCAATGCCTGCACCACCGATGGGCCTGATCGAACCGGCTCCGGCAGTCGAACCACCCCTGCAACCCCTTCCCCCGTTGAGCAAGTCCTTCAAGACCATCGTCATCGATCCGGGGCATGGAGGGAAAGATCCCGGCGCCCACGGGCAGCGGGGCACCGTGGAGAAGGATATCACGCTCAAAGTCGCCCTCAAGCTGCGCGACATCCTCAGCAAGCAGCCGGGCCTTCGCGTCTTAATGACGAGGGAACGTGACGTCTTTGTGGAACTTGAGGATCGGGCGAAATTCGCCAATGGACATGAAGCCGATCTCTTCGTCTCCGTCCATGTGAACTCCCATCCTCAGCATACAGTCCGCGGCATCGAGATCTACCACTTCGGAGAGGCGAAAGATCAACGCGCCCTCGAAGTCGCCGCCCGTGAAAACGGCACACCCTTGAGCAGCACAGGCGTCGGATGGGAATACCTGGTGGCCGACCTCCTGACCGCCAAAAAGATTGAAGATTCGCTGGAATTGGCCTGGACCACCAAGGAAGCGATGATCCATCACCTCCATGGGCACTACGCCCTTGTCGACCATGGGGTCAAGACCGCGCCGTTCTACGTGCTTCGATTCACCAGCATGCCGAGCATCCTCGCCGAAATCGCCTACATTTCAAACAGCGCCGAAGAAGAGCTCCTGCGCAGCAACAGCTTCTTGACCAAAGTAGCCGAGTCCCTCCACGAGGGAGTCAAGGCCTACCTGCTCACCACGAAACAGCCGGGGCGATGAGCCGCCCCATGCCTCGCTGACCGCCCCATGCCGACCGTCAAACTCACCGTCGAATACGACGGGACCCACTATGCCGGCTGGCAGCGCCAACCGGATCAACCGACGATCCAGGAAGCCATTGAAACCGCGATCCATCAGCTGACCCAGGTCACGCTTGCGGTAGCCGCCGCGGGGCGGACCGATGCCGGGGTCCATGCGCTCGGCCAAGTCATCAGTTTTCGCATCGACAAGGATTGGACTGCTCATGAATGGGTCAAGGGCCTGAACGCCAGGCTCCCAGGCGACATCGCCATCCGCGCCGCCGCGATCATGCCGGACGAGTTCCACGCCCGCTATGCGGCCAAAGGCAAACTATATCAATACCGAATCTTGAATCGCCCTGAACGGCCTGCCCTCGACCGGGCATTTGTGTGGCATGTCTACCGGTCGCTCGATCTTGACGCCATGCGCGAGGCCGCTTCATCTTTGATCGGCAAGCACGACTTTACTTCGTTCGAAGGCACCCTGACCGATAACGAAGACCCCCTCTGCCGGCTCGAACGGCTCACCCTCACGCGCCAGGATGATCTGCTTGTGATCGAGGCCTATGCAGACCGCTTTCTCAAACACATGGTCCGCAACATGGTCGGCACGCTCGTCGAAGTGGGGACAGGCCACCGTGCAGCCCCCAGCATAAAGGATGTATTAGCAGCCAGGGATCGCACCAAGGCTGGCAGAACTGCCCCCCCACAGGGACTGTTTCTCGTGCGGGTCGATTACGAGTAGCCGGATTCAGGCAATCCCCTAGCGACAACCACTCAGCCTTTTGTTATAGTGCACCTAACTAGCCTCTCACCCATTCACCAAAGGAGCTCGATGATGAAGACGACCAGTCTCGTGGTCCTCTCACTCTTTTTGGCCGTGATGTGTATGGCGCCGCTGACCAGCGAAGCAGCCGGCCAACAAAACAGGATGGCCGCTTGCAACAAGGAAGCGAACGACAAGGGATTGGGTGAAGGAAAGGGTGAGGAACGAAAGGCGTTCATGAAGGAATGTCTCTCCGCCAAGCCGGCGAAGAGCGGCAAGAGCACTCAGCAGGAGAAAATGAAGGCGTGCAACAAGGAAGCGGGCGAGAAGAAGCTGGCGGGTGACGAGCGGAAGAAGTTTATGAGCAGCTGCCTGTCAGCGTAGTACGTTCTTTCCGGCGCGGCGCCCTGCCGCGCCGGTGTTCCATTTCTTCGAACGAATACCAACAGCAGTCCCTAGGCATCGCCCGGTCAACTCAGTCACAGTATTATGAAGATGGCGACTCAGCGGGACGCAGGGTTGTCCTGGTTTTCGAGCTTCTTGCGGAGTTCGATCAGCTCCTGCTCAAGGGCGAGGAACCGATCGCTGATGGGGTCGGGAAGGTTGGTTTGATCCATCGTGACATCGGGCAGCCGTTCGCCCTGCGTCTTGATGATGCGGGCCGGCACCCCGATGACCGTGGAGTTTGGCGGGACATTCTTGATGACGACGGAGTTGGCGCCGATCTTGACGTTGTCTCCCACGGTAATGCCCCCGAGAATCTTCGCGCCCGCGCCGACGACGACATGGTTCCCCAAGGTCGGGTGACGCTTGCCCCGCTCCTTGCCGGTCCCGCCGAGTGTGACGCCTTGAAACAGCGTGACATAGTCGCCGATCTCCGCCGTCTCACCGATCACCACGCCCATACCATGGTCGATGAAGAAGCCCCTGCCGATCTTGGCGGAGGGATGAATCTCAATTCCCGTGAGCCACCGTGCTAATTGCGAAATGGCCCGAGGAACGAAGGGAATCCCGACGGACTTGAGCCAATGCGATACACGATAGGCCAGCAGCGCATGGAATCCCGCATAGGTCAGAATCACTTCCAGGGTGCTCGTGGCGGCCGGGTCCCGATCGAAGACCGCTCGCAGATCTTGGCGGATCGCGTTCAACATGGCTGGCATTCTACGATGGTCAGGCCTGTTCGATCAAACAGACGGCATGGGCGATCATGCCCTCTTCCTTCCCGACGGCATCGAGCCCTTCGCCGCTCTTGACCTTCACGTTGACCAGGCCGGGATCGATGCCTGCGGTAGCGGCCATCTGTTTTTGCATCGCTGCCAGATGCGGCCCTAAGCGAGGTGCCTGCGCGACGATGACCGTGTCGATGTTGCCCACCCTGTACCCCTTGGCCTTGAGTTTCGCCATGACGTCTTCAAGCAGCTTGAGGCTCGAGATACCTTTGTACTTGGGATCGGAACTCGGATAATGCCGTCCGAGATCCCCCTCCCCCATCGCCCCCAATAATGCATCACAGACCGCATGGACGAGGACATCGGAATCTGAATGGCCCAATAGCCCCTTGTTATGCGGGATCTCGACCCCGCCCAGGATCAGCTTTCGGCCCGGTCCCAGCGGATGCACATCGTAGCCATACCCGATTCGCATGCTCCCTCCACTCTGTCGCGGCTTGGCTGCGGGCGACAAGTTCACCACACACCAGCCGATAACCCGTGAGCGTGTCCACCTACGAGCTTGTTGGTTTCGTCCTGGACGCCAGAATCGCTTCCCCGATAATCATGTCTTCCGGTCTCGTGACCTTGATATTTTCTCCGTTGCCCTCGACGACGACGACGGCCCGCCCCATCCATTCAAAGAGAAAGGCATCGTCCGTGGCCTTGATCCCTTCGAAATGCGCCTTACGATGGGCTTCCTGGAGCCAGTCTCGTCGAAAGGCCTGCGGTGTCTGCGCCAGCCACAAGGGGGCTCGATCGACCGTGCGCTCGATGGCTTGGTTCGTGCCGACCTGTTTCACTGTATCCCGCATCGGCAGGGCAATGATGGCTCCCCCAGACTTACGCGCGGCCACAATCACCTCTTCCACCATCTGCAGCGTGAGAAAAGGCCGGACGGCGTCATGCACCAACACGATGTCGAATCGCTCGTCGACCGCCGCCAGGGCCAGGCGCACGGAATCTTGGCGCTCCTCCCCGCCGGCCACGACCTTAATGACTTTCGCGAAACGGTGCGCGTCGACGATCTCGGTTCGGCAATAGGCGATATCGGCCGGTGGGACCGCAAGAATGATCGCATCGATGGAAGGAGCCGCCTCCAACACCCGGAGGGAATGGACGACCAGCGGCACACCACCGACGGCTCGATACTGTTTGGGAACGGAGCCGCCCATGCGGAGCCCGCGGCCCGCCGCGGGCACGAGGGCAATCGTCGAGGTACTCACCGGTTCAACTATCCACGAGCGACTTGTAACTCCTCGCGCTCGGTTTCTTCTTTCAGGCGGGTGAAAATCATCCGGCCGGCGGTGGTCTGGAGCACACTGGTGACGATGACGTCGACATTCTTTCCGATATACCGGCGTGCATTGTCCACGACGATCATCGTACCGTCGTCCAGGTAGGCAACGCCCTGTCCGGCCTCCTTGCCTTCCTTGAGGACGAAGACACGGATCGCCTCGCCTGGGAGGACCACTGGGCGAAGCGCGTTGCAGAGTTCGTTGATGTTCAGCACCCGCACCCCCTGCAGCTCTGCCACTTTGTTCAGATTGAGGTCGTTCGTGACGATACGGGCCTGCATCTTTTGTGCAAGCACGACGAGCTTCGCGTCGACTTCCTTGACCTGCGGGAAATCCTCGTCGACGATACGGACGTCCACCCCGGCCATCTTTTGAATCTTGTTCAAGATATCGAGCCCGCGCCGACCGCGCGCCCGCTTGAGAGAATCCGACGAGTCGGCGATATGCTGGAGTTCGTCGAGAATAAAGTGCGGCACCAGAAAACTGCCTTCGAGGAACCCGGTCTCGCACAGGTCGGCGACGCGCCCGTCGATGATGACGCTGGTATCCAACACCTTGGGGCTGACGAGATAGGCCGAAGGCTCCTGCGTCTGCTTCGCTTGGCCAGGAAACGATTCATGACCGAATCGCGCGCCGAGGACAAGTCCGAGATAGGGGAAGCCCAGAAGAAAGACCAGTCCTCCGATATGGAAGAGAAAGGTCTCGACGTCGAAAATTTCCCCGCCGACCCACTCGATCAGACCGGTCAGGAGCAATCCAACCGCGAGCCCGGCAGTGCCCCCGACGATAATCCCGAATGAAAACGTATGGAGGGCGTATTCACCGGCGACGATCAACGCGCCCGTGACGGCGCCGATGCCGAATCCGTACAACCAGTAGTTGGAATTCGCGCCGTCGGCCTTGAGGAACAGGGCCATACCGGCCAATGCACTGAGAAGGACGAATATGGCTCGCAGTACCATACCTGCACTCCTCTCATCATGCCCTTCGCACCATGCGAGACGATAGCATCCTCAGGGCTTGATCGTAAGATAGATCGTCTGTCCCTTTCGTTTCAACAACAACAGCACCGGCTGGTCCTTCGGGAGACCCGACGCGGCCCGTTCATAGGACTTCAATGAACTCACGGACTTACGATTGATTTCCAGCACCACATCCCCTTCGCGCACGCCGGATTCTTCAGCTGGGCTTCCGGGTTTGACTCTGGTGATGATGACGCCGCGGTCCGACGACTTGAGCCCATACCGTCCGGCAAGTTCTTCATTCAACTCCCGAACGTCGAGATCGGAGAGCATACCCGTAGGCGAGGCGGAATCTCCGCCCTCTTCCTGGTTCGACTGTGCCATTGTTTTCGGCTGTTCGACGATGGCCAACTCGATGTTCTTGGGCTTCTTGTCGCGGATGAGTTTGATGGTGACCTTTCGACCGATCGGCGTCTGCGCGACTGCGTTCCGCAGATGTGTCGGCGAATCCATCGGCTTGCCGTCGTATTCGACGATCACATCGGCCCGTTCGATGCCCGCCTTTTTGGCCGGACTCTCGTCCATGACGTCGCTGACCAACACACCCTTGGTATCGGCAATACCGAACTGCGACGCCAGCTCCGGGGTCAATTCCTGAATCGCCACCCCCAGCCAGCCGCGCACGACCTTTCCCGTCTTGACCAATTGATCCATGATCGAGCGAGCCAGATTGCTCGGCACGGCGAAGCCAATGCCCATGTTGCCGCCCGACTGGCTGAAGATCGCCGTATTGATGCCGACCAATTCGCCCCGCACGTTCACCAACGCGCCGCCGGAGTTTCCCGGATTGATCGCGGCGTCGGTTTGAATGAAGTCTTCGTACTCAGCGATCCCCATGCTGGCGCGTCCGACCGCGCTGACGATGCCCATGGTCACGCTTTGTGTCAGGCCGAACGGGCTACCGACCGCCAGGACGAATTCGCCTACTTCCAATTGATCTGAATCGGCGAAGGAAATCGTCGGCAGACCCGCGGCTTCGATCTTGACGACGGCGATGTCGGTCTTTTGGTCCGTTCCCACCACCTTGCCTTTGAACTCTCTTTTGTCAGACAACACCACGCGCAATTCATCGGCCTTGTTGACGACGTGATTATTGGTAATGATCAAGCCGTTCGGGTCCACGATCACGCCGGACCCCTGTCCCCGCTCTTTTCGTTCACGATGCGGCTGATCGCGCTTGAAGAACTCGTCCCCGAAGAATCGGCGAAAGAAAGGATCATCGAAGGGCGAGCTCTGAGGCCCGTCGGTCGGCTTTCCGTTCCTGGTCGCGGCGATGTTCACCACCGCCGGTTTGACCATCTTGGCGATCTCAACGAAACTCTTTCCTGTCCCGCCGGCCAAGGGAAGCTGCGGCGCAGTGGCCACGGGCCTCACGACTGCCTCAGGCACGGTATCCGGTCCGGCGGTCCCCGACGGCAACCAGCCGAGATTGGAGGCCACGACCAGACCGATGACGACACCAACCGTCAGAAAGAGACCACCGTAGACCCATGAACGAGCTGGAGCCATGTGTTGTCCTATTGAATCTCTCCGGAATAGATACCCATGATCGTCTGCAGGAACTTGATCGCCTCGGCTTTTGGGCGCTGGAATGAATTCCGGCCGATGATCGATCCGAACCCGCCGCCGTCCCGAATGGCGCGTGCCTCATCAAACACGTTTTTGTCTTCGCTCTTCGCGCCGCCTGAAAAAATCACGATGCGTCGGCCGTCGAAAGAACTCTGGACGACGTGTTTCACCCGCTCCGCCAGAGTCTTGATCGGGATCTGAGCCGATTCGTAGACTTTCTTCGCCGCCGCCTGCTCCAGATGGGCGCTGGGCAATTTCACCTTGATGATGTGCGCGCCGAGCTGCGCTGCGATCTGCGATGCATAGGCCACCACGTCCATCGCCGTCTCACCTTCCTTACTCAGTGCCGATCCACGCGGGTATGACCAGACCACGACGGCGAGGCCGCTGGCCTTCGCCTCCTCGGCAATGGCCCGCAATTGCTCGTACATGGCGTTGCAATGGGAAGAGCCGGGGTAGATCGTAAAACCGACGGCGGAACAACCGAGCCGCAGCGCATCCTTTACGCTGCCGGTAACGGAGGGCAGGGGGTCTTTCTCGTCATGCAACACGTCGTGGTTGTTCAGCTTGAGGATCAGCGGAATCCGTCCGGCAAACTCCGACGCCCCGGCTTCCAAAAATCCCAGCGGGGCCGCGTAGGCATTGCAGCCGGCATCGACCGCCAATTGAAAATGGTAGTGCGGGTTATAGCCGGGAGGGTTGGGCGCGAAACTCCGGGCCGGACCATGCTCAAAGCCTTGATCGACGGGAAGGATGACTAGCTTGCCTGTCCCGGCCAATTTCCCGGACCGCAGGAGGCGCGCGATGTTGGTCTTCGTGCCGGCGTTGTCGCTCCCGTACCAACTGAGAATCTCTTGTACCCGATCTGCCATGTCATCCTCCGTCTGAATCTAAAAAACCCTTCCCTTGCCCTCACGCTGTCCACCCATTCCGTCATCCGCCGCCTTGCACGGCGGCCTCCGCCTCCGACACGTCGTCTCGGCTGCCGATGATCAATGGAACGCGCTGATGCAGTTTCTTCGGCTCCACGTCCAGAATCCGCATGGTGCCGGTGCTGGCTTTTCCTCCGGCTTGTTCCACCACCCAGCCGAGCGGATTCGCCTCGTACAACAATCTCAATTTGCCTTCCGGCTTGTCCACTTCCCCGGGATAGAAATAGATCCCTCCGGCCAGGAGCATCCGATGCACATCGGCAACCAGACAGCCGGAATAGCGGCCGCTGTAGGGCCGACCCGTCGCCTTATCCTTGACTTTCACACCATCGATATACCGCTTCGCGCCGGCCGTCCACTTGTGGTAATTCCCCTCGTTCGCCGCATAGATCGTCCCGCGGGCCGGAATCCGAATGTGCTGATGTGAGAGGAGATATTCGCCCATGCCGGGGTCGAGGGTGAATCCTGACACACCCTGTCCCGTCGTATACACCATCATGGTGCTGGGTCCATACAGCACATACCCGGCTGCCACCTGCTCCGTGCCTTTCCGGAAGAACGCCTCATCGCTGGGCAGCCGTGCCGAGTCCTGCCATCGCAGCACCGAAAAGATCGTCCCGAGAGGCATATTCACGTCGGTATTCGACGACCCGTCCAAGGGATCAAACAACAGCAGATAGCGCCCCGACCGCTGATGATCCGGCAGGGCCAACGCATGATCCATCTCTTCCGACGCCAACGCGCAGACCAAACCTTCTTGGCGAAACACCCTCAGGAACGTCTCATTGGCGAGTTCATCCAGCTTCTTGACGACTTCCCCTTGGACATTGGTGCCGCCGGTTGCACCAAGGACTCCGATCAAGGCGGCCCGCCGAAGATCCTGCGACAGGATTTTTCCAACCAGGCCCACCTGGACGAGCAGGCGAGCCAATTCATCCGTGGCGCCTGAGGAAGCTCCCTGCTGCCGAAGGATAAACCGGCTTAATGTAAGGGGAATTTCGCTCACAGTGCAGGAATTATAGCGAGTTCCTACAGGGGGAGCAATCAAACAACCGTTCTCTCACGGGCCGCCCTTGAGGGCCTGATAACCATTCACCAGATCGGCCACGATCGATCCGATGACCACCTTGGCCTTCATCCGCACGGGAATCCGGTGTTCATCGGTCGTGAACCAGACCTTGATATTGCCTTGGTTCATGAAAATGCCGTGAAAAGGCATCACCACCAGCACACGCGCCGCATCCACTTTGCCCCAGGGGGCATCGACCTGTTCGATCTCTTCGACCCGCACCTCGATGGTGCGATTTTTCTTGTCATGATGAATGTTGAGCATTATGGACTCGCCAGGCTTCAGCGGTAATTGGCTGCGCACGTAATATAAACAGGAAATTAAATCCTGAGTGTTCGGTTGAATCGCGAGCGTTTCCGTCTCGCCTCCGCGCACCGCCGTCACCGTCTGTTCAGCGTGGTGGAAGGTGTACTCGATGTCCTCCTTCTTCTTGCCCTCGCGCCGCTTGAACAGCATGTGCTGGGGCAGCATGGCTTGAAGGTCGAAGTCCGAGGCCACGCGGTTGTCGACAGGGAAAAACTTCGTGATGGCGGGGCGCGATTGGGCAGTGGTCACAAACTTGGCCAACGCGTGGGTGCCGGCGCGACCGCCATCTTGCACTTCCATGACGGCCGTTCCGGCGAGGATGTTCAGCCAAGAGATTTCGTAGGTGAATTGCTCCCCCACCCTGAAGGGCTTGCCGGCAACCGTCTCGGCTGCAGCAGCCGATTCGGCCAGGACGAGCACTGCTGCCGCGATAACGTAGAACAGGTTCAGCATCGGACGGAGAGCAGGGGAAAAGGGAATGGGATGAAAGTCCGACAGTCGCTGGTTAGCATCCGAGTGCCCGATGGGCATCGGCCAGTTCTTCCTCGATGACGGCGCGTATGGCATCAAGACGTGTCTGCGTACTCGCTTCAAACCGTAACACAAAGGCCGGCTGGGTGTTAGAGGCGCGAATCAACCCCCACCCGTCATCGAAGATCGCCCTCACGCCGTCGATGGTCACCACCTCGCGCAAGGCCAACCGGGACGGCCCTAGCCCCTGCTTGGTTTTGAGCGCCTCCCCCAGCCGCGCCTGCACCCGTTTGACGACATCGAACTTGATCGCGTCGGCCGTATCCACACGGATTTCCGGCGTGACGGCGGTCTTCGGCAGATCCGCAACGAGCGAGGACAGCGGGCCTGACGATTTGGTCAAAATCTCGACGAGCCGGCAGGACGCATAAATGGCATCGTCGAATCCGAAATAGCGGTCCGCGAAAAACATGTGCCCGGACATTTCACCAGCCAAGACAGCCTTCTCGGCCTTCATCTTCGACTTGATCAGCGAGTGGCCCGTCTTCCACATGATGGGCTTGCCGCCGCGCTTGGCAATGTCGTCGTACAGACTCTGCGACGCCTTCACTTCCGAGATGAACGTACTCCCGGGTTGTACTGCCAGGATGTCGCGGGCATAGACCACCATGAGCCGGTCTCCCCAAAGCACATCCCCCTGTTCATCGATGGCGCCGATACGGTCGGCATCTCCGTCATACCCGATCCCCACGTCGGCCCGGTTGGCCTTGACCGCACTCATCAGATCCTGGAGGTTCTCCAATACGGTCGGATCGGGATGGTGGTTGGGGAACCGTCCATCCAGATCACAATAGATCCCCGTCACGCGACAGCCGAGTAGCTCCAACGCCTGCTTCGCCACGAGCGACGCGGCCCCGTTTCCGGCATCGATTACGACATGCAGCCGCTTGGCATTGACCCCCGCGAAGCTCTTCTGGATATAGGCCAGGTAATCGGGAATGATGGGATGTTCCGAGAGCCGCCCCTGACCCGAGACGAAATTCCCTTGCTCCAGGACAAGGCGCAGATCCTGAATGGCCTCGCCATGGATCGCCTCTTTCCCGACGCAGATCTTGAAGCCGTTGTACTCGGCGGCATTGTGGCTGCCGGTGATCATGATGCCGCCATCGATAGGCAGCGTGAATAGGGAAAAATACACGAGGGGCGAGGGACAGATGCCGATGTCGACGACGTTGAGCCCGCCGTCCAGCAACCCTTTGACGAGCGACTTGTGCAGCCCCGGCGAACTGAGTCGGCCGTCGCGGCCGACTGAAATCGTCTTGACGCCCCGCTCCTTCACATAGGTGCAGTAGGCTCGGCCGACCTGTTCCGCGATCTCATCGGTCAACTCCTTGCCGACGATACCGCGCAGATCGTATTCGCGAAACAGTCCCATGCTCCTCCGTTATTCTTTCACTCTGCTCACTGGCGTGTGCCCGCGGTTCTCGGCGGCTCTGCCCCTCGCCCATAGTCGTCTTGGAATCGGACGATGTCGTCTTCGCCGAGATAGGGGCCGTTCTGAACTTCGATGATATGCAAGGTGTCCTGGCCGGGATTCTCCAGCCGATGCTTCGTCTGTACGGGGATTTCTGTGCTGTGGCCCTTCTGGAGATCGAAAACGTCCTCACCTCTGGTCACTCTCGCCGTGCCCGCGATGACGACCCAATGCTCGCTCCGCTGGTGATGCAGTTGGAGCGACAGGCGTCCGCCCGGACTCACGGTCACACGTTTGACTTTATAACCCGGCCCTTCTTCAAGAATCGTATAGGAGCCCCAGGGACGGTGAACGGTCAGGTGCTCCAAATGCTCCGGCGCCCCCTGCTGCTTGAGCACCTCGACGATCTTCTTGACATCCTGGGCTCTGGACTTCGGACAGACCAGCGTGGCATCGGGCGTATCCACAACGACCATGTCGGTCAACCCAATGGTCGCGACCACACGGCGGTCTCCATAGATGATGGAATTCCGGCTCTCAAGATCGATCACGCGGCCACCCACGACGTTCCCCGCCTTGTTCTTGGCGGCCACCTCGTCCAGGCTGCCCCAGCTGCCGACATCCGACCACTTGAAGGAGACCGGCACGACGGCCGCCTTCCTAGACAACTCCATCACGCCGTTGTCGATCGAAACCGGAGTCAACTTTCGATACTCTTCGTCCAGAGCAGCCCTGGATGCGCCTGCTTGCTTGAGCTGCTGAATCCGCTCGATCCCTTGGTACAACTTGGGTTGATGACGGCGGATCTCCTCGAGAATCGTGGCCGCCCGCCACACAAACATCCCGCTGTTCCAATAGAAATTTCCGGACTTGAGGTACTGGGCCGCTTTTGCTGCGTTCGGCTTCTCGACGAACCGACCGACCGGAAAGCCCTTCAAGGTGCCTTTCTTGGACAGGATCACCTTCTTGTTGGGCTTGATATAGCCGTACCCGGTTTCTGGGCGGATCGGCTTGATGCCGAATGTGACCAAATACCCGTTGCCGGCCAGGTCGGCGGCCAGTTCGACTGCCGCGTTGAACGCCCGTTGTCCCGTAACGATGTGATCGGCCGGCACAATCAGCATGATGGCATCAGGATCGCGGCGCAGCAATTCGGCGGCCACGAGGGCGATGGCGGGAGCCGTGTTTCTGGCTTCCGGTTCCAGCACGAAATTGTCCTTGAGTTCGTCCTTCCAGTGGCTGAGCTGGATGCGGATCGAATCAGCCTGGGCCGGATTGGTCGAAATCATGACCCGTTCAGCCGGCCCCGCAGCCACAACCCGTCGCATCGTCTGTTGAATCAGCGTTTCTTCGCCGATGATGCGCAAGAGTTGCTTCGGAAACAGATGGCGGCTCAGCGGCCAAAATCGCGTGCCGCTGCCGCCGGCCATGATGACGGGATAAATGGCGTGGTGGTGACTCATGGTCTCATGCTCTCGAGGGTGACGACGGGACTTGGGCAGCCAAAATCATGTCCGCAATCTCTCGCACCGCCCCTTCCCCACCCTTCTTTCGGCAAATGTAGTGGACCGCATCGACTACCTGCGGCATTCCATCAGCCGGTGTGGCAGAAAATCCGACGGCCTTGAGCGCTTCCAGGTCGTTCACGTCATCGCCGATATACGCGACCTGTCCGAGAGTCAGCCCATGACGCGCCGCCATCTCCGAAATCAGCTGGAGCTTGTTCATGACGCCTTGGTGGACTTCCGGAATGGCCAATTTTTCCCCCCGTCTGGCCACGAGCTTGGTCCGTTCTTGCGTCACAATGGCCGTGATGAGACCGGCCCGCTGCAACAGCTTGATGCCCATGCCGTCGCGAGTGTTGAATTTCTTCAGTTCTTCTCCGGATTCGGCATAGTACATGCCAGCATCGGTGAGGACGCCATCCACATCGGTGGCCACGAGACGAATGTGTTTAAGCATGGATAGGGAGCTCCGTCTCTTGGTTCCCTTCCTCAACCCGCGCCTGGCCATCGCTCTACGCAGACTCCTCTAGTTTATTTTCAGGTGCCATCATACTGACTTGGCAGGCCACTGCAATGAAAAAATGAGTTGAAGGGTTGTGCCGGCAGTGGATGCGACTACCCGGCCGCGTTGGCGAGGCGAGACAGGGGCTTCACGAATCGGCTCAATGCCTCGCGCCAGTGAGGCAACGGGGGAAATTGCGCCTCAAACCGGCGGTGCCCGAGCACGGAATAGCCGGGCCGACGGGCCAGCCGGCCGGCCTGCGCCGTCGTGATCGGGCGCACATCCGTCTGGAGCCCCATCAACTGCACGATTGCCTCTGCGAATTCGTGCCAGGTGCAGTCCCCGCTGTTGGTCACGTGGCAAATGCCTGTGAGATCGGTCCGCAACAAATCGTGCAGCGCCTTAGCCAGGTCATCCGCATGGGTCGGACAACCGCGCTGATCGGCGACGACCTCAAGCCGAGGCTTTTCAGCGGCCACTCGCATGATCGTCTTGACGAAATTCTGTCCATGATGCCCATAGAGCCAGGCGGTCCTGACCACCAATGTATTCCGGCAATTCCTCAGGGCGGAGAGTTCGCCTTCATACTTGGTGCGCCCGTAGACGTTGATAGGATGCGGCGCATCTTCTTCATCATAAGGTGAGGACTTCGTTCCGTTGAATACGTAATCAGTCGAGATATAGACCAGCCGTGCACCGGTCCGTTGCGCCGCACGGGCCACCGCCGCGGTCCCTTGGACATTGATCGCCGCCGCCCGCTCCGGCTCCTTCTCCGCCCCGTCGACATTGGTATAGGCGGCCGCATGAATCACGACGTCAGGGCGGACATCGAGGATGTCGGACTCGGCACGGAGGTCTGTAAGGTCGAATGCCGGCAGGTCTTTGAGCAGCACCGTATGACTCGACAAGACCGGCTGGAGCGCCATCCCCAATTGACCCTGGGCTCCGGTGATCAGGATCCGCACGCCATTCCCTGTTCAAGGCGTTGGCGATACTGCTGCTCATAATACTGGCGAAAGTCCCCGGACTTGATCGGGCGCCACCAGGACTCATGGGTGCGATACCACTCCACCGTTTCCCGAAGCCCCTGCTCGAACGGCACGGCCGGTTTCCATCCCAGGCGATTCAGTTTGGCGCAGTCGACCGCGTAGCGCCGGTCATGCCCAGGACGATCTTGCACTAAACGGATCAGGCTCTTGGGTTTCCCCAAGTACTCCAGCATCCGTTCCGCAACGTCGATGTTCTCCCGTTCGTTCCCGCCTCCCACGTTGTACACCTGTCCCGGCTCGCCATGCACAAACACATGTTCAATTCCGGCGCAATGGTCCTGCACCGCCAGCCAATCGCGGCGTTGGCGACCGTCGCCATATAAAGGGAGAGGCTGATTGTCGATGGCATTCGTGACGAACAAAGGAATGAATTTCTCGGGATATTGATTGGGGCCATAGGTATTGCTGCCCCTCGTGACCATGACCGGAAACCGATAGGTCGTCCAGAAGCTCAACGCCAGCAGATCGCCACCGGCCTTGCTCGCCGAATAGGGACTCCGCGGTCCCAGGCGATCCTCCTCCGTCGAATGTCCGGCCTCCACGCTGCCATATACTTCGTCGGTGCTGACTTGCAAGAACCGTTTCACACCGGCACGGCGCGCCTCTTCGAGGAGAATGCCGGTCCCCACCACATCGGTCTTAGCAAAGGCGCCCGGATCCAGGATCGATCGATCGACGTGGGTTTCCGCCGCGCAATTGATGACCCCTTCGATCCGATGATCGCGCAGAAGCGACTCAACGAGGGTTTGATCGGCGATGTCGCCGTGCACGAATCGATACCGCTCGTGGGCTGCCAGATCTTGCACATTGGCTGGATTACCCGAATACTTCAACGCATCGAGGTTCACGACTCGGTGGCCACCCTGCATGACCAGCCGCCGAACAAGATGGGATCCGATAAACCCCGCGCCACCGGTCACCAGGATGTTCATCTAGAGATCCTTCTTGTTCGCACCGGTGCGACTGACCAGCTGGTTTGCAACAAAGAGAGATTCGACCGTTCCAGCGTCGGTCCACCAGCCATCGAGCACATCCCAGGTCAATGTGCCGGCTGCGATGTAGGCATTGTTGACGTCCGTAATCTCCAACTCGCCGCGACCGGACGGCTTGAGCGTCTTGATAATGTCGAACACCGCAGCATCATAAAAGTAGATTCCCGTCACAGCATAAGAGGATCGCGGATTGGCCGGCTTCTCCTCGATCTTGACGACCCGCTTCCCTTCTAACACCGGCACCCCGAAGCGCTGCGGATCTTTTACCTCTTTTAAGAGAATTTTCGCACCCTTCTCCTGCTGGCGAAAGGCCTTGGCCGCATGAAGAATGTTGCCTTCAATAATGTTGTCTCCGAGAATGACACAGACAGACTCTCCATCGGCAAAATGTTCCGCCAAGCGGAGCGCATCCGCAATCCCGCCCTCCCCGTCTTGATAGGTGTAGTTCAACCGTTTGAGTCCAAATTCTTTGCCGTTGCCGAGCAATTTCAGAAAGTCGCCCGCACTATTACCGCCTGTCACGAGCATGACCTCTTCCACGCCAGCATTCGCGAGGGCTTGAATCGGGTAATAGATCATCGGCCGGTCGTAGACCGGCAGCAGATGCTTGTTCGTGACCTTGGTCATCGGCAGGAGTCTGGTACCAAGGCCGCCGGCTAACACGATCCCTCTCATGGTCCTCCGGTCTGCGAGCAGTTCAGGCGTCTCTTGTTAATCCGTCACGACATTCTATCGAGTGTTATCGGACAACAACGAGCAAAACTTGAATCCCAACGGTTCTCACATCGGTCAGCGCGCAAGGTGCAATTTGGATTGTCCTGCGGGAAGGTAGGATGGGACGGCAGCTTGCAAAGCCTGTAGCACCGCCTCATCCTCACCCTTGAGGAGCGCGGCTTCAAGATCCATTATTGATCGAGTAATCCGCTCGTCCAACGTCGCCTGCTCTTTCAGTGTGCGTTGGATCTTGGGATGGGCAGTCGAAACGACCTGTTCCGTCTGCTCGAACAGTTCCTCGTACAGTTTCTCCCCAGGCCGCAATCCGGAATAGACGATCCGCACATCTTCGTCGGGGACCAATCCTGACAGCACGATCATGTTGCGTGCTAGATCTGCAACGCGAATCTGCTCGCCCATATCCAGCACGAACACGTCTCCCCCTTGCCCCATGTGGCTCGCCTGGAGCACTAACTGGACCGCCTCAGGGATGGTCATGAAAAAGCGGCGAATGTCGGGATGGGTGACAGTCACCGGGCCGCCCATCCGTATCTGTTCGGCAAACAAGGGAACCACACTACCGTTGCTCCCAAGTACGTTGCCGAAACGGACGACGGAGAATCTCGTTCTTCCATGCCGGTTGAGCACCTGCATGAATTCCTCGGCCACTCGCTTGGTCGCCCCCATGACGCTCGTCGGATTGACGGCCTTGTCGGTTGAGATCAGCACGAACCGCTCAACACCGGCCGCCAGGGACGCCTCGGCCATGGTCTTCGTCCCCATGACATTGTTGCGAACGGCTTCACGAGGGTTCGATTCCATGAGCGGAACATGCTTATGCGCCGCGGCATGGAACACCAATTCGGGATTGTGTTGCTCCAGGATCTCCACCACACGCTGGCGAACCGTTACGTCCCCGACAGCGGAGATGATGTTGACACCTGGATGTTTGGCGTGCAGTTCCAAATCCAACGCATGGAGCCCATTCTCATATCGTTCAAACAGGACGAGCGAGGCCGGCCGGTAATGCGCAATTTGGCGGCAGAGTTCCGACCCAATCGATCCTCCGGCTCCAGTCACCAGCACCCGCTTCCCCTCCAAGAACGGATGCAGTTCTTGCCGATCCGTTTGCACCGGCTCTCGCTGCAACAGGTCCTCCAAACTCATTGGCCGAACCTGTCGCATCGCGGCCGGATCGGCCAGCAGTTGCTTTACGCTCGGAAGAATCTTGATCGGAACTTTGCATCCGGCCGCCGCGGCAAGGATGCGCTGTTTCAAGGCATTCGACGCGGAAGGAATCGCCACAATGATTTCGTGCACCACCAGCCCGCGAGTCAAATCTGCGATCTGGTCGATGGTTCCCGCGACAGGCACCCCGTGAATTTTCATCCGCCGTTTGACCGGGTCGTCGTCAACAAGCCCGACGGGCCGATAGTGATACCGCGCGTCGCTCAGCATGTCGCGGACCAGCAACTCACTCGCATTGCCCGCCCCCACGATCAACACGCGACGAGCCGTCGGGCTGAGCACTTGCATCCACTCGCGAAACCAGCGAACGGTAAGACGAATCCCCGCGAGATAGAAACCGCTCAGCAAACCCGTCAGAATGATTACGGACCGGGGATAGGCCACCCACCCAAGCCCCACATGAAGGACCGTGTACGACACGACCGAGCCGACGACTGACGCCCAGAGAATACGATTAAGATCATGCAGTCCGACGTAGCGCCAAAGCCCCTGCTGAATGCCAAAAACGGTGAGGCCGGAACCGAAGATGAGAAGCACGAACGGAAGCCCGCGAACAAACATGCGTGCGTGCTCCTGGGGGATGTCCCCCTCAAATCGCAACAGGAATGCAGTCAGGTTAGCCAACGCAATCAATACAAGTTGCGTCGAGACCACCAGCAGCCATCGGTATTCTTGCAGAACCTGTCCGTATCGGCTTACGGCTTGCTGAAAATGCTTGGCGATAATCGCGCGCATCTGCTTCTACTCAGCGACCCGATTTATCACGGCTGGACTTACAGGTGGATAATGGAGCACGGAAGTGGCCAACAAGACCCAAAAGAGGATCGCCAACGACCCGACAAACATCTGATCCAATTGCAACCGCACAAATAACCCGATCATGCTTCCAACCATACCTGCAAGGACAAGTTGTGATTTCCACTCGATCGCTCGCCGATACTCCAGGAGTGTAACCCACATCGCCCTGCCATAGAACCAGAGAAAGAGGGCGGCTCCAACGACCCCCACGTGGAGGGAGAGATACAGCAGAATGTTGTGGGTCCCACGATCCTTGACGCTGGCATGACCTGGCTCAACCATTTCACCTTCCGGCCCATAGATGCGAAGATAGGTCTGGCCGCCATAGCCGATACCGACCAACCAGTGCTTGGCAATCTCCGAAAACGTAAACTTCCAAATGTCCAGGCGATGCACCATGGTCTCAGTGCCCGTTCGTACCGGAATCGAAGGTTGTTCAACCGCAGAAGGATTGCGAGACTGCTTATCCCAATAGGCAAGGGCTACTGCTCCAAGAAGGCAGACTAATATGAGCCCCGTCACCAACTTAGCTCGTCTAGATCCGAGAATCCATGCGATCGCGAGCAACTCTGCGGAAAGGGCCACCAGGCCGGCTCTCGACTGGGTACTGATCAGACAGAAGATAGATAGCAGCAGCAGCACCCCGCCAGCACCCCGCACCATCGGCGGGACAGGGCCTAGGGCCGCCACAAGCGCAAAGGGTATGGCGATCACGAGAAAGGTAGTCAGCCATACTTCGGCCGGGAAGAAACTGACAATCGACTGGGGATTGGTCAGGTTGAACTGTGTCAATCCGTAGAGCGTGATAAGCGCCGCGCCACCCGCGAGGGCACCGAGCAGAATTTCCCGATAGGGCCGTCCTCCAAGAAAGTAGAGCACCGCGTAGAACACCACGACCCATTGAAGCAGTTTTCCATACTCTTTCAGACTATACTCGGGAAACGTGGCAAAAGGAATCGTGATTCCAACCCACAAGGCAAAGGCAAACAACGCTTTGTCATGTGGTGTTTTGACGAAAAACAACTTTCGATTTCCTAGGCACCACAGCAGCAGCAGCACGAGCAAGACGAGAAAACCATTCCGCTCCACAACCAGCAAGGGCTTGAAAGGCAATGAGGCGATGTAGACAAGCAGCACAAGGCGGATAGCGGTATCCAGCCACACAATTTTTGCGGACCAGGAGACGGTTTGAACGGTGGAGGTTGAGGTCACGATTGCTCAGACGCCCACTCGTAGTGCCCGTCTTTCGATCCAGAACACGGCGGAAGCAGCCACCACATGCAGCAAGATCCAGACAAGAATGACGGTCGGCCGAAACGCCTCCGTACCGTAATGGTACGCCAAGGCAAGTCCTCCGGAAACGACGATCAGCCCATATTCACTAACAACCGTCCGACGATGGCTCCATCCGCTGAGCACTAACCGTTGATAAAAGTGCTCCCGATGAGCTTCCCACAATCGGCGTTGGTTCCAAGCACGCCGCACGAGGGTGGCTGTTGCGTCCAGGATAAACGGGGAAAACACCATCAACGGCACCCAGAGATCAAAAACCCCATCACGGCACCCAAGGAGCATCAAGGCACCGCAGAGAAATCCCGTCGCCACACTCCCGACATCGCCCATGAACAATTTTGCCGGCGGAAAGTTATGAAACAGAAACCCAGCCGCAGCCACCGACTGAAGGACGGCGGAGGCCAGTAGGAATTGGTGCTCTGCTTGCCAGGCAAGAACGGCCAAGAGCCCGAAGCCCAGCACGGTCATCCCCCCGGCAAGCCCATCCATACCGTCCATAAAATTGTAGAGATTCGCCATCCAAACCAAGAAGACGATCGTGACAGGTGCTGCTGTCCACCCCAAATCCACCACCCCCAAAATGGGCACTTGGATGGATGGAAGCACAAGTCCACCTCCCCATACGAGTGCGCCAGCCGCAACCAGGTGTCCGATGAACCGCACCGCAACCGGCAAACCCTTGCGATCGTCGACGAACGAGAGCAGACAAATTCCCGCGGTCGCGAGCAAGATCCACCCTGCCGACTTGAATCCAGGGGAGTCTGCCATTGAATACAGTCCTCCGACCACTTCCCAAACCAACATCCCGGAAAAGAACGAGACCATGATCGCCAGCCCTCCAGTTCTCGGGGTCGGCCGATGATGAAGTGAGCGTTCATTCGGATGATCGAGCGATCGGATGACCGAATCCGGCTTGGCGAGTTGACCCGCAAACCACCACGAGAGGCCACCGATCACGATTGCGAGAAGCGGCATCATCGTCTCAGACTAGCGTCGCCATGGACTTAAGGGATCGACCTCCCGCCTTCATACGCAGATTCTGGTAGAGCTCAAGAAAGTGCTTGCCAATGTGATCGATCGAATGCTCCCTGACCACATACTCACGAGCGGCTTTCCCCAATCTTTCACGCAGTGGGGCATCCGAGAGCAGTTGCTGAATCCCGTTTGCCAAGGCCACGGGGTTCCGTACTTCGATCAGCAGACCCGTTTCTCCATGCCGGACCACTTCCCGACAGCCCGGCACATCAGTGGCGAGCAACGGCTTCCCACAGGCTGCCGCCTCCAGCAAAACCTTGGGAAGCCCCTCGCGATAGGAAGGCAACACTACGATAGTGGCCTGCCCAAGCGTTTCGGGCATGTCCTCTCGGTGCCCCCACCATTCAATCCCCTCTTCCTTGCCCCAACGGTGGAGTTGCTCTTCCAGAATCACGGTAGGATTCTCTCGGTCGATCCGTCCGACAAGGACAAAACGCGCGTCAACCGCTCGACGCCTGAGCAGCTTGACCGCCTCCACAAACTCGCCGATGCCCTTATCCCACAGCATCCGCCCCGGCAACATTACAATCGGACGCCCCAAGCTCGGCGTCGTCGGGACAAATCTCGTGATATCGACCCCCGATCCGGCAACAATACATGATCGCTGAGCGTCGACAATCCCGAGCTGCACCATCAAGTTCTTGTCATCCTTGTTTTGAAACACCACCGTGGAACAACTGAGTCGAATCGCCAGCTTCAGGCCCTGTTGCAAAAGTCGACGGAGGAGAGACACATCTTCTGGCCGATCCGTGAATGCATAGCCCAGTCCGGCGAATGCATTAACTACAACCGGCACACCGGTCCACCATGCAGCCAGAGATCCATAGAGGATGGGCTTGATAGCCACATGGTGCACGATATGTGGACGATGGTCTCGATAGAGTCCGACGATCTCGAGAAAGGCCTTCAATTCCGAGAAGGGACTTCGACTACTCCGAACCAGCGAGATGGGAATCAACCGGAACCCTTCAGCTCGTATTCGCTCGGCGTGATCCGCCACTCGCGTAGCGATCCGGACGTCATACCCGGCATCACGCGCCGCCCTGGCAAGGTCACGCCTGATCTCCCAGAAGGTCCAGTCTTCCGTAATCAGAAACAGCAGACGAGGAGGAGCCGTGGTCACCGTCTGACCCATGCCTGGAACATCAAGACATTCCAGAGCAGGTAGTGCCAGTTTCGTTGGCCGGACAGATGCTCCTGCCATTTAACTCGGATCGGTTCCGGGTGGAAATACCCTTCCTGATGGAGACGCGACGGATCAAGCAGGTCTTCAGCCCAATCACGCAATGGCCCTCGAAGCCAGGAATCAATGGGCACACCGAACCCCATTTTAGGACGCTCGATCAACGATGGTGGGAGATACCGATACAAAACCTGCCGAAGCAACCACTTCCCTTGATTGAGCTCCTTGATCTTCATCGATAATGGCACGCGCCACGCGAACTCCACGACCCGATGGTCCAACAGCGGGACCCGAGCCTCAAGGCTGACAGCCATGCTGGCCCGATCCACTTTAGTCAAAATATCGTCCGGGAGGTAGGTCATGAGATCAAGTGCCATCATCTGTTGGGTAAAGTCTTTCACATTAGCCCAACGTGATCTCTCCATCAGGGTCGTTGCCAATTCTTTCCCCCCAATGACCACTCCAGCCGGATCTTTCCAGAGCGAGACCAAACCGAGATACATGGATTCCGGATCCTTCATCGCAAACACATCCGCAAGTTTATGGAGTTTGTCGCCTACGTTTGGCAGGACTGGCGCAATGGCTTTGATGCTCCGAAAGAGTCGGTTGAGGACTTCTGGGGAAAAGCAACGGATTCCACCAGCCATGCCACACCGAACCGATGCTGGGAGCCAGGACACTTGCCTCCAGAGTCGACGAGCCCAAAAATAGCGGTTATATCCTGCAAATAGCTCATCGCCACCGTCCCCGGACAGCGCAACCGTCACGTGGCGACGAGCAAGCTGCGAAACAAGAAACGTCGGAATCTGTGATGAATCCGCGAAGGGCTCATCGTACATTTCCGGCAATCGAGGAATTACAGCCATGGCTTCGGCGGGGGTCACGTATAGTTCCGTATGTTCGGTCCCCAAGGCTTTCGCGACTTCCCCCGCGTGGATCGCTTCATTGTAGTCTGCTTCACGAAATCCGATCGTAAACGTCTTGATCGACCGTGTACTTTGCGCTTGCATGAGGGCGACCACGACAGACGAGTCCACGCCTCCGGAGAGAAAAGCGCCCAGCGGCACGTCAGCAACCATGCGAAGGCGGACGGCATCCCGCAGCAACCGGTCGAGGTGCTCAATTGCCTCTTGCTCGGATTCTTCGATGGAAGTGCGTACTCCTACCTCAGCTACGGCTCGAGCCGACCAGTAGCGAATGGGACGCCACGTTCCCGCTTCTGGATCAGGGCTGAAGTCCAAGAGTCTGCTGGCTCGATCCGGCCCCACGGAAAACAGACAGCCCGGCGGCAGCTTATAAACGTCCTTATAGATGGACCAGGGTTCCGGAACATACGCATACCGCATAAATGAAACGAGTGAATCCCGATGAATCCTCCGGTGGAAACCTGGAACCTCCTCGAACACTTTCAACTCGGAGCCGAACACGAACCCTTGATCCACCCATCCATAGTAGAGCGGCTTGATCCCTAATCGATCTCGCCCTAACGTCAGCACCCGTAATTCGCGATCCCATAGGGCAAAGGCAAACATGCCGACAAACTGTTGGATGGAGCGCTCTATGCCCCATGCCTCAAACGCCGCCAGCATCACCTCGGTATCTGAATGCCCGCGGAACGTTGCTCCAACTTGCTCCAATTCCTTCCGCAGCTCGCCGAAGTTGTACACCTCTCCGTTATAGGACAGCACATAGCGCCCGCTCACGGAGCACATCGGTTGGTGCCCTTCAGGAGACAAATCCAGGATCGAGAGTCGAGCATGACCCAGCGCAATTCCCGTTTGATCATCAGACCATGTCCCGGAATCATCGGGGCCCCTGTAGCGAATGGCTTTCACCATGCGCTGGACGATGGCGTCGCGATCCGACCAGCGCTGGTCAATTAGTCCGGCTATGCCACACATGCGTAACGAACAGCCTTTCAGTCTCAGGCTTAGACAGGCGCACAGGTAACCAGGCTCGAGTAGAACGATTCATACTGCCGAACTATTTTCATCAGTGAGTATTCCGCCTCGATTCGCTGCCGGGCTTGTCGGCCAAGGGCGCGACGAGCGTCCACTCCACGATCGGCAAGGTCGAGTATGGCCCGGCCCAATGCACCGGCATCACGCGGCTGCACGATCAGCCCGGTCTCCGCAATGATGCGGCGCGCGTCACCGACATCGGTGGAGATACAAGGCACCCCGCAGGCCATCGCTTCCCCTAGTATGTTCGGGAAGCCCTCTCCGAATGCAGAGCTCAGACACACGATATCGATTCCCGGAAGCATCATCTGAATCTCGCTGCGATAGCCCAGAAGGCGCACCTGATCACGCAACCCCCTTGCTTCCACTCCCTCGCGCAATTGCTCCGTACCCTTACCGATAAGGACAAAATGGATATCCCGCCTCAATGCTGAGACTTGCCGAGCGGCATCCAAGAAGGTCTCGTGATCCTTCATCGGATCAACTCGAGCGATGAGGGCAACGGCAACCGAGTCGTCCGATAAGTTCCACTCGGCTCGGCGCGCGGCACGATAGGCGGCATCCGGACGGAATTGGTCCACATCAAATCCGTTCGGAATCACTTCCCACCGTCGCGGCCGATAACCCATCGCGTGATGCTGCTCACGTCCAGCCTCGCTATTGACAACCACGGCGCGAGGAATCCTGGAAAGCCACGTGAGCATACGCAGGATCCATCGAGTGAGTGGGCGATAGTACCGGAGGTCCATATCGGAACAACGAATATTCCACGCCAAGACAGGATGCTCGACCAATCTCACTGCGGCAGTGCTGATCAAGTCTGCGTGATAGAGCCAACTGTGGACAATATCCGGCTTGTACTGCTTCACCAGCCGAACCAATCGGGCCAGCGCGACCAGGTTGGGGCGCCCTCGCTTCATCCCCAAGACATGGACGGGAACGCCATAGGACTCGATCTGCTCTCCCAGCCGGCCTCGATCCGTGAGCGATACGACGATCTGATTGAATCGGGTCTTGTCCGTCATGCTGACAAGCTTCGCCAGCATGATTTCCGCGCCCCCGACATCCAAGTCTGAGACGACATGCAGCAGCCGCATAGACTAGGCGCAACCCATAGAGAAATGGCAAATCAGGAAATGCTCAACGAAGGGCTGAGGGCAACATCCGTCCTTCACTGGGCCGGAATAGTTCTCGGCACCAGCGGATACTACTCGCCCCACCCCAGAGGAGGCAGAACAGGAGAAGCGGTTCCACATGAGCCGTGTGGCGAAACGGCTCGACCGCCCGCACGCTATACAGGTATGCGGCGTGCCAGGTTCCCCACAAGGTCAGGAACGGCACCCACCAATACCGCCCCGAACTCCAGAGCTGAATCCACCCGACCGCAGTAAGGGCCACCGAGAAGACAAATACCGCTGCGGTGAGCGGACGGAGATGACGCCGCATGGCATGAATTCCACTTGCCTGCTGCAAAAACACCATCCCCTTGAGTCCGAGGGTATGGGATGCACTCATATACACCGTCGATTCAAGCCATCCTTTGAGTTGTCCAACAAGCAACTGCGGTATCGAGTGCAGGCCAACCATGTACTCGCGATACGTGATACGCGGTCCGGCATAGGGATTTTTCTCAAACTCTTCTCGAGAGGGAAATCCTGCTGTGCCGAGACGATCGGGAAATTCAACATTGGCATTCCACCGAGCATAGCCGTCAGAAGACCAAAACGGATCCCCGTGCACCCGGTAAATGCCGTATAGATGAGGCGCGAACATTGACCCTGCGAGAACGCCGGCCGCCATGAGATGAGTCCACCTCCACTGCCCCGGAGATAATCGCGGCCGCTTCGTCCAGTCTCGACAGCAGTTGATGATCCACGCCAGCCACATCAGGGGGATGGTGACTCCAAAGGCCACTGACTGCACCAACGCCATGAGCCCTACCGTCACGCCCATAATCAGCACCCCCCACCATGCGCGTCCCCACACCCAGGCGCTCAGGAACGCCAGCAGCAACACGCTGAGGGTTTCGAGGCGGAGCCCCCTGATCGACTCATCAATCCATGCTGGACTTATGGCCAAAACGATTGCAGCCAACACGCCGAACCACCAGAGGCCGGAAAGCGCCCACAGGAACACACCCGCCACGGCAATCAACAGCGTAGATAGACACACTGTGTACAACATCAGCGCGGAGGCACTGTCACCCCACAAGCGGAACCACAAGTTCAAGAATGCTCCATGAGCCGGCTCTCGCTCGTTGAAAGAACCGGAATAGAATCCGTGGTCTGAGGTAAACCATTCGAATCCCTTCGCATATGAGTGGTACATACTGGCGTCAGGCTCCGTCGGCAGCCCCCTGGCTACGTCGAACAGCACCCAACGGCCCCAAAATCCCAATATGACCGCAAGCAGGATTCCGCCAACACCAAGCAGTCGTTCCCTCTCAAACTGCCCCGTTGGAGTGTGGATCGCCCACCACGACCCTACGCACGCAAGGGCAACTACCAACCACATGAAGGAAGGCCACAATGAGGGGAGTTCGCTCTCCGGTGCCGACCATACCGCCGCGATACGGTCCACAACCAGTTGCTCAAAAGGCATCTGACTTGATGCGTCAACAAGCAGCTCCGTCGGTCCATGAACCGGCATGTGGAGTATCGACCCATCAAACTGTTGAATGGGAACTCCTGCAGCATCGGATACTGCCTTCACGGACACCTGCAGGTGACCAGGAGTAAACGCCCAGACTCGCAATTTCAAGAAGCCAGAGGCCGTTCCGGGCAGAAGTACCCGTAGAGATCCACTCTCCCCGGCCCCTAAGTACCATCCGAATCTTCCCCAGCTCCCACCGTGTTGTTCGTGTAACCATGAAACCTGATCGGGAACAACATTGGTCAATCGTGCGTCCAAACTATGGCTCTCGCTATGACTAAACACTTGCCGAGCGTCACTGATGAATGATCTGGTCTGAATGGCAAAACACGTTGCCGCTATTCCAGCAACAGCCAACAGCGTATTTCTCCACCCTGGTCGCATCATGGCAAGGAAGACTTCTCCAACACCACAAGTATGCGAAAAGCACAGAAGCGGCTAAGCCATCGGAGGCTCCTTTCGAACCGCAGAAGGGGAGAAACCATCCACAACGGCAACAACGAGCGATGATCAAAGCCACCGCTCAGCGGGTAGGCGAAAAAAGCAAGCCGCCGGAAGAGGAGCATCCCGTAGGCGGGATACATCGCCAAGAACTGGTCCCGTTGCCGTTCGAAGACAATCGTGGCTACAGCCTGATTGGAGTCGAACGGTTTTCTGTTCGGATCAGGATCACGAAGAGCCAGAGGCTGCTGCGCCATCTCCACTGGCTCAGGATGCAAGAAGTGGTAGATCGGCCATGACATCCAGGAGATATAAGGATCCATCACCACCAACCGCCCCCCCGGCTGAAGCACCCGCAACGACTCATCGAAGAAGAGGCGCACGTTCTCCACGTGATGCAGCGTATCGAACAATACGATGTTGGCGAATGACCGGTTGATAAACGGGAGCGCCTGGGCATCTGCCAGAGCGTTGAGCCAGGGCAACCGCACCACATCCGTACACAATACTCCGGGAGCAAACTCCTTGAGATTTCCCGTCCCGCCACCGACTTCTAAAGTCTTTCCAGGTTTGAGCCAAGAGACAATCTCCCTGTACCAATCGCTGTAGAGCGTCTTCAGAATCGGCTTTCTCTCCCACACCGTCTTGTGCTGCCGAAGCAGGGCATCAGACATTACACTGCCTTCAGCCGAAAGAATCCGTAGACCGTCATCTTCAACAGCAGCCACCCATGGGCGAACCGGTGTATATTGGTGGTCCCGTAAGTCCGGTCTTGATATCGAATCGGCACCTCGAGGATCTTCATATTGAGCTTGGACGCGCCGAATAACAGGTCGAAATCTCCGAACGGATCGAACTCTCCAAAATAGAAACGGTTCTCCGCAATTTCCCGATAATGCTCACGGGACAACACTTTCGTCCCGCACAGGGTATCTTTCAATCGTTGATTCAACAGCCAGGAGAAGGCCAAGCTAAAGAATTTGTTCCCGAGGAGATTTAGAAACCGCATTGCTTCAGATTCCATAGGGTAGACCAACCGGCAGCCGTTGATGAATTCGCCTTTTCCGCTGGCGATCGGCTCGTAGAATTTCGGAAGATCTTCTGGCGGCATGGTGAGGTCAGCGTCCAGAATCATGAGAATATCTCCCTCGGCTTGGGCAAATCCCTTTCTCACCGCATCGCCCTTGCCTTTTCCATCCTGCACAAGGAACTTGATATCCCGGTCAGGATATTCGCCCATGACTCTGCGGATCTCATCGGGAGTGCCATCGGTTGAATGTCCGTCGACAAAGATGATCTCCTGGTGGGTACCAAACTGTGGGATTCGCTTGATCGCCGCTTCGATATTGCCTCGTTCATTCCGGCATGGGATGACGATGCTCGTGGAGTACTCTGCTCGCGCCCGCAATCCTCGAGGGCGGGCAACCACATACTGCGTGAGGCAGAGCTTATTGATTCCCGGCACAAAGGCGAGAAATCGGTTCACCATGGCGGAAACCAGAGGAACGCGCTTGGGCAGCAAGAATCGGCGTTCCGTTTTTACGACGTCAAAATCAGCCAGATGCAGCAGATTCGTAATGTCTTCCGGGGACAGCCAGCTCTGCTCCGGCTGCGGCATCTTCCATCCGATCTTCGCCGCCAATCGAAGCAATGGTTCCCAGAGGTGGTTGTAGTACGAAATCACGACGCGGGTCTTCGGTGTGCTCATCCGGCGGAGCCGGCGGAACGTTTCTTCGATATCCAGCAAATGCCCAATGACGTCCGCCAACACGATGACATCGAATGTTTCTGACACATCCAGATGTTCCACATCGCCCACTCGAAATTCCAGCTTGGGATGTCGCCGACGGGCTTCATCGACCATCGACTCACTGAGGTCAATCCCCAAACCGCGAGAAGGCTTGAGTGCCGCCAGGAGATCTCCCAAACCTGACCCGATTTCCAGCACTCGCCTTCCTTCTGGGATGAGAAAGCGGAAGTACCGTGCATGCTCTTCATAGTAATAGTCCGCCCTCTTCATCCAGTACGCCCGCCGAGAGGCGAGCTGATCAAATCTGGCACGAATCGACTCTTTTTTCTCTCGCCTCTGCTGTTCCGTTGTCACGCGCGACCACCTCGCCTCTTTGCTATGACAGCCGTTTCCAGCGCTGTCGTCGTGTTGGCCACCATTCGTTCTAAGCGATAGTGGTCGACTACCCTCGCTCGCGCCTTGGCACCCAGCGCTTGCCGCTCTTGTGTACCCATTGCCAGCACAGTACTCCAAGCGGCCTGCAACGCATTCGCCTCCCGAGGAGGAATCACCAGCCCGGTATCGCCCACAATCTGCTTCGCGTCACCCACATCAGTCACCACGCAGGGAACCCCGCAAGCCATCGCCTCCCCCACCACGTTCGAAAACCCTTCCCCAAAGACGGATGGAGAGCTAAGGATGTCGAGGGCGTTATAGGCGCGCCTCATGTCGTCGCAATGACCGACCCATCGGAATCGAGGCTGAACTCCCAGTTGGACCGCTCGAGCAATGAGGCGCTCCTTATAGGCAACAGGGCCAGTCCCCAGGCAGATGAACCAGACATCTGCACGGTCTCGTGCAAGACCGGCGGCGGCTTCGAGAAACACTTCGTAGCCCTTCATGGGATCGATTCGCCCGACGATCCCGATCAAAATCCCCCGATCCGGCACATCCCACTGTGTCCGCCATTCCTTGCCAAAATCTACGGCAGGGGCAAACAGATCGGTGTCGACGCCATTCGGCACGACGACCATCCGTCTTCCCGAATATCCACTTTCCTGGTGAAACCTGGCGCCCGCAAAAGAATTCGAAATGATGAGATCGGCGAAGCCGGACAGCCATGCGGCAATCCTAAATACGACTCGCGGGATAAACCCATAGCGAGAGAAATCCATATTGGACGCGCGAATACCCCACACAACAGTTGGCACAGAGGCAAGGCGGCCGGCCAAGAGAGCCAGAAGATTCGCATCCGGCAAATACCCATGAATTACATCCGGCTTCAGACTCCGCAATACTCCGACGAGCCTGAAGAGGAACCGAATGATGTCCCATCTCCCCTGCTTCCCCAAAGGAACCACTCGTATCGAGGGATCGGAATCCAAACATGGCCTTAAGGGACCGCCATCGTAGAACAGTCCGACGATCGCCTCGATACGCGTCATGTCGAGGCCTTTCACCAATGCGACAAGTTGTCGTTCTGCCCCACCGGCTTCCAGCGACCGAACGAGAAAAAACACCTTCACGGGCGTGCTGCACAGTCTGCTACCAAAGCCACAGACGGGCTTCCTGGGCGCTGAATCGAAGCATGCGCTCCCTCAAGTTAGTTGGTCGTCCATACGGTGTACACTAGCAAGATAAATGGCACTGGGGCGTGGATACTCGCCTGTATGGCGCAAGCGCCGGATGAGACTCCAATCGCGGCAACATGAGTGCGGCAAAGATGGCGTGTCCTTCTTCGTTGGGATGTCCTTCCCACGGGCTCACGGGAAACTTGCGACCGTTCAGACGCCGGTAATAGTCCTCGATCTCAATGACATCGATACCTGCCTGCCGTAAGTGCTGCTCTGCAGCCCGCGCGATCATATGACCTCGACCTCCGTATTCAGGGAACTGATCGAGCACCATCGCCACGATGGGCGGACGCCCAAGTTCCGTAACAACCCGATTCATTTCGGCGACATCACGCCCGAATCGTTCCTGGTAACGGCCGAAGTCATTCAGAATGTCGTCGAAAAAATCGGCACAGGCGCCAACCATTCGGAGGGCTGCTTCATACCGGTCCCGCACCAGACTGGCAAGACGAGAGCGCGCCGAAAAGAATTCCTCAAGTTTCCCCAATGCCCGAAACGGCACAACCCGGCAAGTATACTGTCCTTTCTTCGACGGGAGGAAATCGTTCAGGACAACTCCGTACACCACCAAGTCGGGTTGGAGCATTGGAACGAAAACCTGCATGTTCCGCAAAATATCTTCACTCTGCGCATTGTTGTTCCCAAGTGGAAGCACTTCAACTCTGAATTCTTTCTCAAGTGCCTGCTGCAACAACATCGGGTAGGTGAACCGTTCTTCAACGCCGTATCCGTACGTTAAGCTATCACCCAACACGGCGACTCGAAACACCCCGTTCTGCTTTGGAGAAAACGGGGCCGTTCGGCGAAAGCGATGGGAGTCGTACACATGAGTGACTCCATGCCAAACCTCAGCCAGATACGGAGCCGGCATTGGCACTTCCCGGCGTTCCCACTCTCGAGGAAGCGTGAGCACCCCTTCGCGACGATCCACTCGTTCAATCGCATCTGGTGAGAGGACGCGGTCGATTCCGATGATTTCACTCCTCCAGGACACGTCATGCATTACCCTGGAGACTTCTCCGGAGACAGCAGCTACACCCTTATTGGCGCGGTCCAAGAGATTGATCGCCCACTCTGCTGCAGCGATGGTGGCCATCGTCGCGCCAATCACGACAATCAGCTTATGGAAGGGAACCCAGGAGAACTCTCGGTCTAAAACCGTAAACACTAGGCGGACAAGGTGGCCACCTGACCAGATTGCAGCAAGCAAGCAGATTGAGACGCCGCCCCAGAAGACCGTCCCACTCCAACCAACAGCCAGCATGCCAGCGGCTCCAGCTACACTGACTCCGACCACGACTCGCCAGAGTCCCTGAAGTACGCTGATCGACGAAGGAGATTCTAGCCCTTGCGACACAAACTTTTCCGGATCACAGACTGGAAGCGGAGTAGCTTGCAGTATTTTTCCGAGGTCGCAGGTGGGATCCACACGACCCATCAACAATATCCGACACCCTCATGTCTTCGCAAACACGTACTCGTTACAACCGTGACCTCCACACACTGTTTTTAGTTTCACCAGAAGAAACCCTCGCTTCCGGTAGAACTCCAGCACTTGTTCAGGCTTGGCGACCTCAAATGGATAGCCGCCAACCCAATCCACAATGTCTCTCCACGGGGACATCCCTCGTTCATGCTGACTCGCGTACTTATTCCATGTTCTCAGGGGATTCCCTAGAAGCAGATCGCGGAACAATGTCTTTCCCCAAAGTTTCACAAATGCTGCCCCCAGGAGAGAGCCTCTTACCCATTGAGGCGAATGGTTGTACGCACGCTTGACATACAGCCAACGCCTCGACGCTCCCTCTTGATCGTTGTAAATCGCAAGTACTAACTTTCCTTGCGGAGCCACGACGGTCGAGGCATTCTCAAGCGCCGCCCACATAGCACCCGTATGGTGCAACACACCCCAGGAATACACAACATCGAACCGTCCACAAGATTCCAAGTATTGCCTATCGAGAGCAGAACCAGATTCAACGACCCAGCTCGGATCGTCACGATAGAATTGGTCCTTCAAGCTCTTGGTACAGGCCACTGAGTGAGGATCAAAGTCAAATGAATGGACACGAGCCCCCAACTTTCTGGCTGCAAGGCTAAAGAGGCCGCTTCCTGACCCGATGTCTAGAAAGCTTTTCCCCGACAAGTGTTCAATTTCCAGCGACTCTTGCAAGGAGCAAATCGCCTTGGCGAGGCGAGACTCGTCGAATTTATGAAGGTACCGCGCCCAATTCTTTCCAAACTCAAACCGGTTTCCCTGCCTGACTTCTTCTTGATAGCTGTTGGCCACTGATCACGCCTTCTTGCGCAGGATGTACACTATCGTCGATGATCCAAGCCAACGTGCAATGTGCCTGCGCCATTCAATCGTCGCTCCGGGACAAATCGCATACCCTGTGTAAAAGATCTTGCTGCCATATCGCTGACTCACCTCAAACCCGCCCTTGCGAAAACGCGGCACCCACCAATGGCGGCTAAAGGTGTAGAGTTCATGAAAGGGGCTTGGGAATTCTCCGTGAGGGCCATCGAGCAAAGCGCGCTTGGCAAGAGCAACCCATCCACGCTTCGGAGAGACCGGGCTACCGTCTTGCCGAGAAGCCGGTCGAGCAGTCGGAGCGAGAAACGAAACGGATCGACGCACGAGATGCATATAGAACGTCAGACTAGTCCAAAATCTCCAAGAGGCACTCGGTAAGATATGCACCCCCAACCCTCCGGTCCGCGTCACGCGTAAGATCTCCTGCAACATATCGGACAGGTGAGGAACGTGCTCCAGGACATTCGACGAAAATACGAGATCAAAAGCATGGTCAGGGAACGGCAATTGCTTTCCATTGTATTGCTGCACCGCGAAATACATTGCCTGTCCAGGAGAAACTTCACTGACATCCACGGATTCCACCTGGCAACCCCATGACGCCATCACGGATGCCTGATATCCGTTTCCACCGCCAAGCTCGAGTACGCGCATGCCGGAATGGAACCACGGTCTGACCAACTGAATCTCCGCTCCCCGCAACTGTTCAAGATGGCCTAAATGCATATCGCACGTCTCAGTGGACCCCACGCACACTCATGCCACGCTGTTCCACCACATTCAGCAACAGCGTCTCCCATTTCTCCACGATACGCTCCAGGCTGAACCGCTGAAGTATAGAAGCTGCGTGCGCACCCATTCGCTTTCGTTCTTCTTCATTCGACATCAGCCGCTCCATACAGACCGCGAGAGATTCCGGGTCGTCGGGCTTCGCCAACAGCCCGTTCGTGCCATGTTCCACCACTTCTCGAGGTCCGGTGCGGCAATCTGCGGCTACAACCGGGACTCCACAAGCCATCGCCTCGCACAAAGCATTTGGGAAACCTTCAAACCGGGAAGGCAACACGAAGAGATCCGCGGTCTTAAATACCGCGTAGGGATCGCGGGTGTTTCCGGAGAGATCAACTCGTTGCTCAATCCCCAGCAACCGACTGAGTTCTTCGAGTTCGCCGCGCAGCGGACCATCACCGAGGATTCTCAACCGCCAGTCCGGATATCGTAACGTCAGAGAAGCAAAGGCTCGAATGAGAAGGTCGAATCCTTTCTGATGCGTCAACCGTCCCATCCCGACAATGGAACGGATCAGACCACGCGAGGCGCTTCTTTGGTAGGAAGGAGGAATGGTGATCGCGTTGGGGATGACTTCAGATCGGGACTGGATACGATCAGAGAAGGCGCTCTTCATCCGCTCAGTCTGGAACACGATTCGATCGGCAAGCAGGTACGTAGCCCGGCGCAACGCTTGCCAGACTATTCCGAGTGGGGAAAGCACAGGATCCACACGCTCGGAGATGACCACGGGTATACCAAGCCCCCGGGTAGAAAGCAGGCTCAGGATGTTTTCCTGTGTCATGAAGCTGATCACGACATCCGGCATGAGTCTTCGTACAACCGAACGGAGCACAACGACGCGCCTCCAGTTATTCTTGACACCCTGCCATACGTTTCTGGCCTCACCGGCTACACCAAGGCGAACGAGTGAAACCTGCGGATGCATTGTGAAGAACGGAGCATCTTCTTCACCAGAGAACGTCACCACAGTAACGTCCCATCCGGCCTTGCCCCAGCCGTTAGCGAGCTCGCAAAGAACTTTCTGCGCCCCACCCGCGGCAAGCGTCGAAATGACAAAAACGAGCCTCACATTCGTTCAGTCGATGCGACGTTCGCCTGGATCAACAAGAGAGCGAACGGTAAATGCGACAGATTGCATCAATTGTTCCTTGAATCCCGAGGCATGCGCCACTGTAGCGTCGGCCACAGTCCCTCATAGCATCGGCGCGGATGGGGTCCCCTAACAGGGATACGACAGCCCGAGCAAGGTCCCTAACATTCTTATTGGGCACCAGAATTCCGTGACCTGCTTGCGGAATCAGCTCCGTCGCAACTCCGGTGTCAAATCCGACCACTGGCAGCCCCATGGCCATCGCTTGATAACTACAGAGATTTTCCGCCTCGAGAATCGTTGTCCTTAGGTACAAGTCCGCTGCTGCGTAATATGGCAATGGATCGGCTTGAAAGCCGAGCAAGTGGGCGTGTTCCTGCATCCCAAGCTCCTCTAGCCGTCGCTCGAGCTTCTCCCGTTCTTCTCCCTCGCCCAGAAGAACCCAATGGAGGTTCTTGCATCCTTCTCTCATGAGCGGGAGCGCTTCAACGGAGAATGCGTGCCCTTTGGAACGATGGAGCCTCCCAACCGATAAGACAAGGACGGCATCATCATCTAGACTGAGCGACCGCCTGATAGAGGAACGGTGTCGACTTCTATTCCCATAGGCCACATCGATAGCCGCCAAATCGACAACCCCCTTGATCTCTAGTATCTTGCGCTCCGAAACTCCAAGCCCTATGAGCTCATCGACGGACGCGCCGGTCACAAAGCTGTCGACTGAATTATGAAATCGACGGTAGGCACCGGGCAACCACGGCACACCTGCGTCTATCATCTGAGACATCAGCGCAGGAACGGTGTGCACCAGTGGTTTCCGGAACAGCAGCTTGACCGCGAGACCGGCCATGAATCCATAAAACGTGTGTGAGTGGATGACATGGGGACGAAAACGTAGGACTCCTGACGCAATTCGAAGACAGGCTGCTCCATAACAACCAACAAGCCAGAGCAGGGAAAGCAGTTTTCTGACCGGCACGAGCTTGGACTGGAAGACCGGCTGGTTGATAGCACTCCGGATCCATCGCAGAATGCTCGGCTCCCTCCAGTTTCCGTAAACACCCACCTCTTCTAGCGGTTTGGCATAAACGAAGTCGCCGCTATCCGGGAAAATCGCGATGACCCAGTGCTTGTACGCAGGAGGGGACGATAACCTCACGAGGTCCCAGACCCACCGTTGGGACCCACCCCAGCTGAGCCCATCGATCACATGCAAGACGCGAATCTGATCCTCGGAGGCTATGACGGCTGTCCTTTGCGTCTAAGAAACTCTGTCAATTGCTTACCCAACATCACGATATCCCCGCTGCTTGGCACAAAGAGTTCTTGAGGACTCGTCCGAGCAAGTGAGAGGTAGACAGACACTACAACGGCGGTTCCTAGCACTTGCGTTAACGCCAACGCGGATGCCGCCCCCACTGCCCCCCACGATGGAATGAGCCAGACGCTTAACAAGAAACAGACAATCGCATTCGACGCGGCGAGCAGAGACAGAAGACCCGGCCGACCACGTTGCCCCAAGACATATGTACTCACGATCATGGCAACACTAATAGTGGCTACGCCGGCCAGAAGTATTCGAAAGACAGGTACTGCGGATTGATACTGACCTCCAAACAATACGGCAACCATCCATGGAGATACTGCGGCCAAACTGCAGGCTCCAATTGCGACTCCAATAAACATGATCCGTACGTATCGATTCATCAGTTGGACCACCTCTCTGGCAGATGCACCGGTCACTTTCTTGAATATGGCATCTTGAACAGCCTGGACTGGCAGAAGTGCCTTTTCCGAGAGTTGCTGTGCCACAGAATATATTCCCACTGGCACCTGTCCGTGGTAGGAGTTCAGAAAGAAAATTGGCATTCTCATCCACGCCATTGTTGCAAGGGCGTTTGGATACCCTCGCAGGCCAAATCGCATTAACTCCCGTGTCAAATCCTCTTCAACCCCAGCAGACCGGTGAAACAGCCCAACACGGAAAGCTCCGGCAACCATCATCGCAAACTGAGCGAACATGACCACAAAATAGATACCGATCGCCGTGCCAACTCCGCCAGAAAAGGCGACGACAAAGACCAGAACCAAAAGGAGTTGTAAGGGCCCCAGGACTAGTTGCACGATGTTGAGAAGAACTATTTCTCCCAAACCTACCATCATGCCGTTCCAGAACGCAGCGTACAGCATGAAAGGCAAGATTGCGAATGCTGCTAACTGCCATTTGAGTGGGAACCCAGGCAGGAGAACATCCCCTGCCAGCCAGAGACTCACTCCTCCGAACACAGAAAGCCCCAGCCATAGGACGATGGTCGATTTGGCTACGAACGAGTGTATCGCGGACTTGCGCGCGGTTTCTTTCCCAACAAACACATTCACACTCTGCGAAATCCCGCAATCCCCAAAAACACAGAGCACGGATGTTAGGGATTGGAAGAGAAAGTATTCACCTCGCCCCTGGGGAGCGAGAAACCTAGCCAGCAGTATTACACTGGCCACGTTGACCCCTACCAGAAACACCCGTGAGCCAAATCCTACCAGCGACAATTTGAGAGTTGACACGGGAGGCTTCTATAGAAAGATTTAGTTGAGAGGAAGAACGTGCGCTCTTACAGCGGTACCGTCGAGAACCACCCAGCGATGTATCGGAGCTCTACTGTAGACTCTTGAGTGCCGCACACACCGTCACGATCTGCGACTCGGTCATGCCTGGGAAAAACGGAAGTGAGAGGGTCGAATCTCCTATACGTTCAGCCGCCGGAAACGCCCCCCTCTGAAATCCATATGCCTTCCGAAAGTACTCCAACAAGTGGATGGCCCGATAGTTGACCACAACGCCCACACCTTGTCGCTGGAGGCCCTGCACAACGACATCCCGCTTTTCAGGTTCTACCCAAACCGGAAACAAGTGCCGCGCATGCCGCACACCAGGCAACACCGCCGGCTTGCCTACCCAGGAACAGCTCTGCAAATGCTGGTCATAGGTCGCCGCAAGCCACTCTCTCTTTTGAGCATTGGCCTCTACCCGGTCGAGTTGAGGCAAGAGCAGCGCGGCATGGATATTATCCATGTTGTACTTCCATCCCAAGACCGTCATGTCCCAATGCTGGTACCCCTCCCGATGACGATCCGCCGCAGTTTTCGTCATGCCATGAAGCCGAAGTAATCGCAATTTCTCCGCTAAGGTATCGTCATCAGTCACCAAGGCTCCGCCTTCGCCGCAAGTGAGATTCTTCGTCGCATAAAAGGAAAAACAGGCAGTATGACCCCTCGCTCCCGGGCGAACGCCATTCCTCACACCCTCAACACAATGCGCAGCATCTTCGATCACATAGAGGCCCCTACGATCGGCAATCTCCCGGATCGCTTCCATGTCGCACATTTGCCCATAGAGATGGACGGGCAAGATGGCTTTGGTTTTCGGTGTAATCGCCGCTTCGATCTTCGTTGCGTCCAAGTTCCCCGTGTCAGCTTCGACATCCACAAACACTGGCTTGGCTCCCGCCTCAAGAATGGCGGTTGAGGATGCGATAAAAGTCATCGGTGTAGTGATGACTTCGTCTCCAGGACCAACTCCCAACGCCAACAGCGACAGATGTAACGCTCCAGTGCAGCTACTGACAGCCAGGGCGTGGCGCCGCCCAAGATACTCCGCGAACCGTCTCTCGAAGGTCGCCACCACTTCTCCCGTCGTGAGGATAGGACCGGCCAAGACTGCGCGAACGGACTGAAGCTCTGGCTCGCCAAGATCGTGCTGATAGAATGGTATTCCCATCTCAGTGCAGCTCTCGCTTTCCGGCGGCCGTGATGATCGGAATATGCCGCATCCACATCTGCGGCCGCCACCAGGATTCGTTGTCCCGGTACCATTTCACCGTCCGTTCGAGGCCGTGCTCAAACGAAGTATTCGGCTTCCAGCCAAGAATTTTGGTGGCCTTGGAATAGTCGCAGGTATGGCGAAAGACTTGTCCTGGGCGGTCGCCGATGAACTGAATGGGACTATTTGCCGGCTTCATCAGGGCATGAACGGCCTGCGCGATCTCCATCAGATTTATATGCCGCCCTGTTCCGAGATTGATTGCTTCTCCTACGACCTTCTCGCGGTCCGCATGCAAAATGAGGTCCAATGCCTCACAGTGATCCTCCACATACATGAAATCTCTGGCGGCCGAACCGTCGCCATGCACCGTCAACGGCTCACCCAAAATACAACTCGTGACAAACCGTGGGACGACTTTTTCAAGATGCTGGTACGGCCCATAGTTATTGAACGGTCTGACGATCACGGCCGGGATCTTGTAGGTTTGCCAGTACGAATAGACAAGTCGATCGGCGCCGCATTTTGCCGACGCATAAGGACTCAACGGGCTGAGCTGATGGGTCTCGCTCATGTTATCCCCAAACGCCGTCCCATAGACTTCAGACGTTGAGATATGGATGAATCGCTCCACCTTGTCACGATACTTGAGTACAGCATTGGCCACCGCCTGCGTTCCCAGCACATCCGTCTCAAAGAACAGGAGATTGTCATAAATTGATCGCGTCACATGAGACTCTGCCGCAAAATGCACTACGGCATCCGCCTGCGACACCAACGTATCGACCAATTCAGCGTTCCTGACGTTCCCGTACCAGAACGCAAGCCGCTCATCGGACCCATCGTTGATGTCCACGGGAAGATTCCTCACGTTTCCGGCATAGGTCAATGCGTCCAACACAATCAATCGATACCCCGGATATTTTCGATAGAGATGGCGCACAAAGTTGCTGCCGATGAATCCGGCACCGCCCGTGACGAGTACGGTCTTCACTTCTCCTCCTTATTCGGTTTGCCCGACAAGACGGCAAGACTATCGGGGCCACAATTGAGGACCAAGTCCAGCGTGGACAGAAAGGGCACAAAGTCTCCATGCAGTTGCGGATATGCGGGATGGCTGTAGTCTTGCCATTCGACCTGGATCCCGTGCTTCATAAACAGATCGATGTCCAGGTAGCTCTTCGCAGAATTCCCGCTCAAGTATCTGGTAGCACCGAAGTGCTGGCAGAGCTTCAGGAGCCGCTCGCTCCGCTCTCCTAAAATCCCGAGCTCAGATGAACGAGTGACACGTCGAACCAGACCAAGCCACTCCGCCATCAAGGCAATGACCGCCAGGTCTAAGTCTACCAATCTCTTCCAGGGACGGAGAAGGAGTGCCTCCAACGCAGGAAGGTACTGCTCGCGATACTTGGCTTTCGAATAATACTGGCGTATGGTCCCGACGTGTTTCCTTGCCCAGGTGCTCGTGTTGTCTATCTCAACCTCGTTGATGGCCGGCCAACCCAATCCTTTGTGGTAGACCGGAACCGTTAGCCACTGAGGACCGGCAGGAGACTTGATGCGGTTCCGATTACGCCATCCGTGCTTGTCAAACTGGACATCATCGTAGAAGACGAACACGTCGCTCCGGTGGAGCTGGTCGAAGAATCCCAGCCATGGCAAATATCCTGGCTGAAGCACGCACAGCGTGAGGCTGACCGTAGAGTCGCTCTGTTGAGATCCATCGACTGAAACTGTCTTCTGTTCCACGCGGCCAGCGTTAGACCATGTACAGTTCGTACCACTCTTGAAACGTGATCAACCCCAAGAGTTTGTTGGTATCGAAATGGTCTGCCTTTCCGTTGTATGTCTTCTCAATCAATTGGTGGACACGCTGAGCATCGAAATACCCGTGCTTGTGGAGTCTAGATTCGCTCAAGGTCTCCTGGACATACGACCGAAGATCTTGAAGCAGCCACTGGGATACCGGCATCAGAAATCCTTCCTTCTTGCGGGACACCATCTCCTCAGGGAAATACCGGCGCGCGGCCTGTTTTAACAGATACTTCGTCTCACCATTCTTGATCTTCAAGGAGCCCGGCAGAGACGCCACGAAGGAGACCAGCGCAGTGTCCAAATAGGCTGTTCTCACTTCAAGCGAGTGCGCCATCGACAGCCGGTCGACGAAGGCCAACACTTGGTCCGGAAAGATCGCATTCCATTCCGCCTCGAGCACACGATTCAGGGGGTCGCGCGCCGTGAGATCCCCGAACATTCTTCGCACATGGTCGGATGTCCGGATCCCCTTCATGGCGTCAGAAAACTCACGGCTGTAGAGTCCGCGCTTCTCTTCGTCGTCAAACACCAAGAGCTTGTACCGCCACATCCAGTCCAGTGGAGCCGCAAGCCGCTTGAGGACATCCTGCTGCCTCTCAAATCCAGGAATGAGACTGACATCTCCTGTCCGCTCAAATGCAGGGAAATTGGACATTGGAATGGCCAGGCGATGTGAAAAATAGCTTCCAAAGAGTTCGTCGGCAGCATCCCCGGAAACCGCAACCTTTACGTGTTTGGCAATAAGTTGGGAGAGGAAATAGGTTGAAATCACTCCGGCAAACGGCTCATCGAAGCAGGCCAACGCACGACGAAGCGTATCGGGAAAATTCGAGAATTCCAAAACCTCTTCATGATGGTCTGTGCCGTATTTTTGACTCACCCACCGTGCCCAACGACGATCCTGTTCTTTTCCTTCCGTTGTGGATTCGTGCCCATAGGTCAGCGTAAAGGTCTTGAGTGGCGTCCGAGAAATCTCAGCTGCGAGTGCCGTTGACAAACTCGAATCAATCCCTCCGCTGAGAAAGAAACCCACCGGAACATCGGACAGAAAGCGCCGTTCCACCCCTTGCCGCAGCAAACGCAAGAGCTGATCGACAATCTCTTCCTCCGTAAGCCTGGCAACCGCAGGATCTCCCGAGAAATCCGCCCTCCAATATCTCTCCAACCTCGTGACCGTCCCAGGGTGATAGACCAACAAATGCCCGGGTGGGACTTGTGAGATACCTTTGAAGATCGATAGCGGGCAAGGAACATGCTTGTAACTCAGGAAATGGTGCAGAGCTTCAAAGTTAACCTGGCGTTCAAAACCTGGAATGTTGAGCAACGCTTTGATTTCAGATGCGAAATAGAGCGTGCCGTTCCGCTCGAGATAATACAGCGGCTTTTTCCCCATCCGATCTCGAGCCAACACTCCGACCTTCCTGACATCATCCCACAGGGCTACGGCAAACATTCCGTCGATTTTCTCAACGAATCGCTCTCCATACTCTTCATAGAGATGCGGAAGGACTTCCGTATCGCATCGCGTATGTAGTGCATGTCCGCCCTGAAGCAGGCCGGAGCGAATTTCCGGAAAGTTATAGAGTTCGCCATTTTGAGCCGCCCAGATTGTACCCGATTCGTTGGAGACCGGCTGACGCCCTGCCTCCAAGTCAAGAATACTGAGGCGCCTCGCTCCGAGCGCAAAATCCTTGCGTGCCACGACATGCTCGTCATCCGGACCTCGATGCGCAAGCACGCGCACCATCGGCACGATCGACTCACCCTCACCTGCGCCAAACCGTCCGGCGATTCCACACATGTCAGCGATTTCCCATCGGAACGTAGGTGCCCGGTCGAACCCCCTCATGGATCGGAGATACCGCATGCGCCGCAGCAACAGACACCGAGCTGTCCAATACTCGTTCGGTTACAGATTGAGCCGGAACATTGACGACATACTCCGCCACCGGCTTGAATTCGAACCGATCTTCGAGTTTTGTCACCGTGACGTATTCACAAATCACCAGGTGATCGCCCGCGCCAGGAAGAGTTTTGGAATACCGTAACATTCGGTCCTGGAAAAGCGACCAGTTGCTTGAGTAATACTTTCTGGTATTGAAGAGGCACGACAACACGATGGATTCGGCCACGTGAAAATACCGCAAGTCGCCTACCTCGTACTTCGAAACCAATACTGAGCCTCCTCCTGCCGTAGGCCTGACGGAAATGCGGGCAAAGAAATTGACGATATCGACGGAGAACACACGCCACACAATCAATCCGAAAAAGTTGGTAAAGGTCTCAAGCAGCATCTGGATTGGCCGGGGCAGCACCCGCTTCAAGTAGAAGTTGTAGGACAGCCCCGCATGAGCGAGCGGCAAGCAGATCAAGTAGCCGAGCAGCAAGATGCGCAGCACCTCATTGACCAGGGCAGCAAAGGGATAGGAGCTGTGGTCCGGCATGGTCTGAGGTCCCACGATTGCCGCTATCCATTGATCGCCCCAACTTCCGGGATGAAAAAATATGACGCCGCTGCAAAATATTACTGTTTCGCACAGCCAACCCAGCCGGATTTGGGTGGCGATAAACAAGAACATCAAGATAATGATGGACCCGCCGATGAAACGCGTGGCCGGAATAAGCATGAGCAGCCCGGCGAGAATTTGAGACGACCAAGCCAGGTGGTTGAGCGTCTTGAACAAGAGGTGAGACGGCGGCATCTCTTTATAGAGTCGCCACCAATAGCCCCATGCAGGGTTTACCATCCCCAGCTCCATACCGTGATTCTGAGGATAACCAGCCGAATACTTGTAGTACCCGGATGAGAGATAAATAAAGGCAAAATCCGCTTGTAACACTTGCAACATAAGCGGACGTAGCTCGGGAGCAAACGCCACCGAGTACTCAAGAAAGAACAACGCCATCCCAGCCCAATAACACACAAAGCCCGGCGCACCCATCCCGCGAAGCAGACCGTTCCACCTCATGCTGATAAAAAAGTACCGGCAAAGAAAATAATTGACTGCCGCCGGCCAAGGACTCCAAACTCCCGTCATAATGAACGCGCCGCAGGCAAGCCAGAGCCCCAACACGATCGGCATGACGACCGGATTCTGCACCGCCTCTACCGACCGGACAGACTGACCGTATCCGCCCCACCGCTCACCGAGGAAGAAGCGCTTCCACTGCGGCAGCGCCCAAAGCAGAGTGAGGATCAGCAAGACCCCGTACGTAGTACGGATGAACAGCTGAACGTGGTAGTTGAGTTCGGGAGCAAGAAAAGGTTGTGGAGAAAATAACTCGGTCATGGAGGTGGCAGAAATAGTACGGGCAGGTAAGGCGGAGTGGAGTCCTCCTTAGGATTTAGGAGGGTGCCGATCCCTTCGTCGGACTGGCCCTGATTCGGAGCTGCTCGACGTAGTCGCGGCGAGGGGTGGCAACGTGCAGGCCTCCGAGCCGCATCCGAACTTCAGTCGGTTCTTTGCAACCCAAGAATAAATCCGTACTCCGAAAAACGATGCGCCAGGAAAATAGAAAATCGGGATCATCCACCAAGTGAGTGGGCTCCCCCATATCATGCGTCGGAACGCAAAAAACCCTCGATAGACGCCGCCACGCTGCGTCACTGCAAACATCGCGTTGTCAAAGTCGGCCTCTCGGAGCTCCGGAAACTGCTCCGCAATGCGCCCTTCCTGATGGGCGTCGTGAAAGGACAAGACGTGCAGGATGTCGAACGCCCGAAAGATCCGGAGGCTGCGGATGCAGAACGCGCACTCGCCATCATAGATGACATGAACCGGTTCGAACATTTTCGATTCGACCACTGCCATAGCAATGCCTTTTCAGCGACCGAGCAGGTCCCCCACAGTCAACACCTCGGACACCGCACTCTCGTTGAGTATACCGCCCTCATACTCAATACTGCGAATGGCAAGCACTCCTTCTCCCGTCCGCACGATGACCCCTGAAGAGCCGATACCGACAACCTGGCCAACCTCTCCACCGAACGCCTGCCCGCTCTCGCCAATCGGTTCGACTTTCCAAATAGTCAACTTGCACGAACGGTGGAATGTATACGCGCCAGGCCAAGGAGACACCAATGCGCGCACAAGATTGTAAATTGAAATGTTCGACTGACTCCATTGGATCAGCCCGTCTTCTTGGGTGCGGAGGCGGTAATACCGCGCACGCGACTCGTCCTGGGTACGGCGCGGAGCCCGTCCGGCAAGCACGGCCGGCCACCACTCCTTCAAAAGCGCACTCCCGGCTGATTTCAGCTTATCACGCACAACCGCGGCATCATCATGCCAGTCGATCGAAAATCGAGATTCCGCTACGATAGGACCCGTATCGATGCCCTCATCAATATAGTGAAGCGTCATCCCCGTCTCTTTCTCCCCATTGATGATGGCCCATTGCATCACATGCCCCCCGCGATATTCAGGCAATACCCCGCCGTGCATGTTGAATGCGCCGCGCTTGGGAACCTCGATGACGGACTTGGGAAGAATCATGGGATAGGACCAGACCAGCAGGAAATCCGGTTGAAGCTCGCGCAATTGCCTGACAAACGGCTCGACGGCTTTTCGGGGAGGCTGGATCAACACAGGAAGCTGTTGCTGTTCAGCGAACGCTTTGAATTGCTCGACGTCCTGACCTGTACGATTCGATGGGATGACCGCGGCCACAAGATCCGCCCCCGCGGACTTCAGACTGTAGACCGATGCGACGGCAAGTTCCCCGTAGCCGAACACGACCGTTCTCGCCCCGGCCCCCTCCATCTAGACACCCTTTGGCTGATACACTTCCACCTCAACCCCCAGATCCTTGCGCATCACCTCTTTAAGGTGCTCACCCGACTTGCGCAACACCTTTTGCCAGCCATGCTCCCAGTCACGGATCCCGGCGAACCATGCGGAGCATCCGCGGCACGGCCAGCATTCCGCACCGCGACCGTCCAAATGCATTTGACGGTACCAGTTGAACATTTCTCCCTTCCAGATCTCTTTGATACTGGATTCCCAGAGGGTGGGAAACTTGTCCGACGTGCGGAAGGAAATGTCTTGCCCGCATAAGGCGATACGACCCAGCGTATCGACGTTGAGTCGCTCGAACGGCCATACGCACGGCTCCTTCTTCTCCGTCTGAAGATTCGCGTACAGATGTCGGTCGGCCGCCTTGCCGAGATCGATGCTGGTATTGTCGTCCCAGGACAGGAACTTCCTAGTGATCACCTCATCGACACCGACATTTTTCAGCCAAAACTGGACCACTTCGTCAATCTTGTCTTCGACGGCTTGCTGCCGAATGACGGACACCACGATACGATTCGTCGTCACATACTGCTTGCGCAGTTCCAACGACGCCTTCACGTTATCGACATGCTTTGCCCACCAGAGCTCGGGATCACCCGGCTTCCCGCTCCGAGGCGGGCGCAGCAAGGCATAGGTCTGTGAATCAGCGGCATCCATTGAAAACTCTATGAGATCAATCCCGGCTTTTAGAATCCGTTCGAGTTTTCCTCGCAACTTGTCGGTCGGCCCGAACATGCTGCCATTAGTATTTAACCAGACCCGGGCCCCCTTGCTCTTGGCGTACTCGATCATGTCCACCATCTGAGGGTGGAGCATGGGCTCACCCCCTCCCGTACAACGCATCCAAGCACCGTAAGGGCCACATTCATCTGCTATCTTCTTCCACAGTTCGACAGGGATCAGGTCTCCGTCGTGCGCTTTGTAGAATTTTCTGAGTTCGGAATTGGTATCCGTATACGGACAGTTCGGGCATCCCATGTTGCATGGATACACGATGGAGATGATGACCATGAGCGGGAACTCTTCCGCTCCTGGTTTCAACCCGTAGACCTTATCTTCTGGCATCACGATCAGAGGTTTGCTGGCCACAACGTGTTCTCCTGGTTAATGCCATTCATGATGGACGGATATCCGCCCCTATGTGCACAACTTGGGACCGGCAAGCCGACGCAGCCAAGCTCACCCAACCCTTACTCTACCCTATGTCGTGGGATTACCGATACTTCTTAAAGAGCGGCACGGCGCAAGCCAGCACATAATCGGGAAGCGTAAACGGTTCTGCGACTCGCTGAATCTTCCCTTTCGCCAAGGTCCGGTCAATGCCGCAACGCCTCATCCAGCCCCAGGAAAGCCAGTTCTTGGAAATATCGAACATGGTCCGAATAACGGTCGACAGCTTCGTTCCCTTGGCCGTCCCTTTCGATCGTGGAATAAACGGGATCGGGACCTCAATAAACGTAGCTCCACGATAATATGCTTTGATCAACATTTCAGGGTTCACAAAGGGCGTGCGTGCTCGCAGATCCAAGGATTGCGCCAATTTCGTCGGATAGAAGGTCACGTTCTGAAAATCGTGGAATGGCACCCCGAAGAGGAGGCGTTGGACATAGTAGTTGCCCAGCGATATCACCGCCTTCCACAAGGTATCGGATCGCTTATTGACTCGATAGATCGATCGCAAGACCGGAATATGGCTGAGCAGTCGCTCAGGAACAGGTCGCACACCTTGAACGACATCGAAATGCCGCAACAACTCAAGGTAGAGCCGCAACTCCCCGATGTCATACGACCAGTCCACGGTCTGCCAAAAGAGAAAGTCCTTGGAAGCGGCCTCGACGGCTCGGCGACACGATAACCCTACGTTCAGATTGTAGAGGTTGGTAATAACCTTCAGCCTTGGCTCCTTCTGGCGATAGCGCTCCAAGATGTCTCCGGTTCCATCGGAACTGCCGTCATTGATGAATATCACCTCAAAGTCGACGGCGGCTTCCTCCAGCGTGCGAAACGCCCGATCCAGAAATTCCTCGACGAGTGCTTCTTCGTTTAACCCCCAAGCCAGTAGCGACACAGATCGATCAAATCTCTGAAAGCCCAAGGGCCCGGCTATGCTGGGCAACGTCGATTGGACGGCAACGTCCATCGACTGGACAGTAGACTCTTTCATGTCAAAGACTCCCTGCCGGTTTGGCATTGCATGATCGCGACAGAAAACGGTATAGGGAAATAGCCGGCCCACAACGAGCATTCCACTGAGCGGAAAGCCCCCTGTGCCATTCTTGGATAGTCGCTATAGTGTCGGACATAGCCGCCTCGGTCATTGGCAACGATGAACCGAGTCAGCGGGGATTGTCCGTCGTAAAAGCAGGGATCGACCGTCACCAGCCGTCCGCAGTTTCGAAGCACCCTCGCAGCAATTTGGAACACCCGCTGTCCAAGCACATCATCCAAATGGTGAAGCACCCCGTTGGCCAACACGAGATCGAACTGTCCCTCAAACTCCGCAATGTAATCGGCGACGTTGCCTTGCACAAAGCGACCATGATCACCGAAGACCCTGGTCGCATACTCGATATAGGGGGCATGGCAATCGACCCCAACATAGGTCGACCCGCGCAAGTACCGCACCACCTCACCCGTCCCACATCCGATATCAAGAATCCGGTCCCCTGGTTCAGGCTTCACATAGGCGGTGACGTAACGCTGGAGCCATCGGTTTAATCCGACAATGTCTCGCGTCCACCGATAGACTTCGGGAAAACTGAGGATGCTCCGGATACCCGCCGTACGGTCACTCATTCGACAACCTGACGGGAAGGGGTAGACCATTTGAATGAATCACTCGGTAGAAACCAAAGGACCAAACCGGGCAAGGTCGCGCACATGGCCAGCACACGATAACTGAGAAAGATCGTCGCATAGCCGACCGTCCCATCCCCGGACATCAGTAGGTGGCACACGTAGTCGAAAGCAGCCTCGCTAACACCCAAACCACCAAATGTTGCGGGAAACAGCCCGGCCAACCAGCCCCACGGCGCGGCAAACGAGTAATCCAGGATAGACATCCCCGTGAACTGAAGACTCCTCCCAAGAATACCTACAGCAGTCACAGCGGTTACTTGGATCACGATTGAAAGTCCCAACGCCATTAGGAGAATGTGGGGCGTCCTCATGTACGATGTCGCAGATTCTCCGACCATGATTATCTGCGATTTGATCGCATCGACCCACGAGATCCCTCCGCCATGGCTTGTCCCTCTCAACATGGGCATACATTTGCAAGCCATCAACACTATCGCTGGAATACCTAATAGGAGAAGCCAGGCACAGATGGCCAACCACAAGAGCGCAGGATTACTCAGCACGAGTGGCAGATGCAGAAAGGACGCGGTCGTCGCCACCACCACCAAGGCATACAACCCGCAGCATCTATCAACGCAAACCGACAAAACCGCAGCAGTTCGCCGTCCTGGATACCGCCACATGAGGTATGCGGCCCTGTACGAATCCCCTCCAAACCCACCTCCCGGAAAAAAACAATTCAGAAATAGTGAGACGAAGGTCGCGCTACTGGCATCGCGGACATCGAGTTGAATCTTCTGACAGGCGAGAAGCAGTTGCCATCGAACGATGGAAATCCAATACATCAGGAGACACATGGCGATGATCCCGCCTATCGTACCTCGGTGATACCCCAAGGAACGAACTCCAGACCAATCCAACGCCCCCCTGATGACCAGATACCAAATGACGGCAACAGCCACGCCGACCTTGGCGGCATTCAGAATCACTGACGGTACGGAGATTCCGATCCGGGAACTTACGATAGCCAGACGCGCCTCTCATGATGTGGGAGCTCCTTCTCCAACGGGATGGAAGCGGTAGATCCGATATCCTTCAGCTTCAATCCGGAGCTCAAATGCCCGGGCATATTCCGGCTGAACACGTAAGATGCGATCGAGCGCTTCCGCCTCTGCCGGCCGTGTAATGATCCATTCGACCCCGTAGGCATCAAGCAGCTCAAGCTGGCTTCCTGTATCAGGTTTCATCACAAGAAGTGAAGTAATGTCACTTAGCTCCATCCTTTCGGCTCCCTTCCGAAAGGCCCTAGCCCGTTCTTCCCCTTCTATCTTTTCAACAAACAAGGCGTTGGCGAAAAATCCCGGATTGAGCTGACCATTGATGCTCAGCACCGGTGCATACTGATTGCCCACAATTAAAACAGGCAGGGTATGGCCACCGAACCACGTCTGCAATTCAGGAACGTCATGACGAATATAGGAAACAATCACCGCCGGGAGACGCCAACTCGACTCGGGGGCCACGTGAAACAATCTCTGCCGATCAAGATCATTGTATAGTGCCGCGACCGAGCGATCAGTTCTCCCAGCATGGCTCCCTGCAACGTTCAGCCACCCAGCTTTGGCTTCCGACGCTTCGACTGCTGTCCAAATTGCAGGCACCATAAGCAACGCCGCAAGGACCGCCGCCGTCATGGTGGCATTTCGTGCCTGCACAAGAATCCCAGCTGCAAGCGTCATGCGACTTGGACCGACGGCGCCCCATCGCGCGGTTCCTCCAAGATTGGAACCGGACGGTCCGGAGACACGCAACTGACGCACCCTCACAACCAAGCAGCCCAGGGCCACGACATACACGCCGATTTCCAACAGGAGGTGACCGGTGGCAAAACCAAGCGGGCTGAGCTTGTTGACGCTTAACTCGAGCCAGGCCACCCCCGCTAGGATAACTCCACCCAGAAAGCCCATATGCTGCATCCGGGTTCCACGGGGAGACGACACGAACAGGCTGAGCATCGCCAACCCATCAGCAAATACAATAACGGAACAGATAAAAAGAATTGAAAAAATGTCGAAGATGAACGGAACGCCGACGACGATGCCGGCCAATAAATGAACCCCCTGAAAGAGCGAAAACAATCCGAACGCTGCGATTGTCCCAGGCAGGATCAAGAGCGAGGCACGTTCGACAAACATCACATACAACGGCAGCAAGCATATGCTGACGGGAACAAACCAGAGACCAGACTGATGCCACCAGTACGGGAAATGGTGCTGATACGGAAATGAATCAAACTCCCCGAGGTGCAATTGAGGAATTCCCAATATCGAGAGCGGTCCATGGCTCTCCAACCCCAACCGCAGTTGTTGAAACATGTCGTCTCGCAGATGAGTCAGAAACCGGTTCAAATCCGGCTGATGCGCCAAATTGACTTGTCGGTAGGCAAGCAACACCCCGCCGATCAGTACCAGTAAGATGGCAATCCGCGTCAGATCGCGCAGGTGTTTTTGGCGCTCAAACAGTCTGATCACTCCAGTCACGATCACCATCCCCACGACGAAGAGCGTCTCCCGCGCATGAATGAACGTCATCTCCACAATGAGATAGACCAACCCCACAAAAGCAGGGACGTTGATCCGTTGATCGGCCATATGGATCAGGAAGTGAAAAAACGCCAAGGGAACCAGGACACCGGCAGAAAACGCGTATCGATCTGGGAACGGTGTGAAAACGGTCAAGGCATTGGACATCATCGGCGTGAAGAACAGTCCATGAATGATTCCGATCGTGGACACCACGGCGACCGTCGCCCAACGCTCCGTGAGTTGACGGGCAATCGCGGCATAACAGAGGAGGGAAACCGCAGCTGTGAAGGGCCACAGGCCATGCTGCACTTCGAGCACATCGACACCGGCAAACTGTGCGCACATGGCGAGCATCTGATAGAACGGCACGAAGAAATAGGTCGTATATTCGTCTTGATGGAAAGCGATATTGGTTGCCGCAATCGAAGAATTGTCGAACAGTTTTCTGAGGATCACCAACTCTTCAACGTACAAGCCCATAGAGGGCTTTCTCTCGAGCATCATGCTCCAAACAAGGAGCGCACCACCCACCCCGATCACCATCGGCCATCGAACATGCAACAACACCTTCCAGGGAAATCTTCCTCTGTAAATCCATATACCGAACACCGCGGCGTATAGGAAAGCCGCTACGAGGAGGTACACTTCCATCGCCTGTGCCAGCGACGGCTGAAATGCGAACACTGCCAGATTGGTGATGAAATTGTACGTGAGCCCGAGCGAACACGAGAGCACCAGCAGAGTCAGGTACGGATACCTCGATGGCCGGAGGAAAGAGAGGCATGAGAATACGGCCAATCCAGGCCCCATGCAGAAAACAAACCCTCCAAGCGGCAACCTGATGAACCTTGGCAGAGAGGTGTAGTCTCCGATTACATGGAGCGCATAGGCCAGAAAGAATCCGAGGCCAAACCACATCGCCAGACGGTACTGGAACTCCTCGGCATGCTGGCCTAAACAAACTTCGTCTGACTCAAACATGGATGACATCTGATGTCGGGGGCAGGAAGCGTTATCGAACGTGCTTTGATGCCGACGGCAGGTCGATCGCGGGCCTCTTTGTCGCTAACTGGTCCTGGCAGTCCGGTGCTGAGATATCGCTAAGCAACGGGGCCAGGTCTTTGGCGAATGGCCTTACGGCGGTTGTAATTCCTTGGAGCGCCCGATGGAGCGCTTCCCGCTTCTCTTCCGGCATCGATTCCAGTCCCGTCGCAAAATCCTGGATTACTTCTCGTAACACGATCTTCTTCCCCGTGAACTTGTGCAACGTTTCGTCAACGTAGTGCTTCACCATCCACAAGCAGAAAAGCACCCCCCCGACAGCCAGGACAAGCTTGATAGCAAAGGTTTCGAGTTCACCCAACCAACCAAGCGGACGAAGCGCCGGACCGGCATGACCGCCTCGGTCAAGCCACACCGTAGAATTCGAGAATCCCAAACTTCTCCGTGTGGGAGAAGGAAGTTCATTTTCAATTCCCGCTTCGGTGAATCGCGTCAGGATTTCAGTCTTCCGTTGTTGAACCTTCTTCCACACCGTCGATGCGTCACCGCCTGACTCCAGGATGCCAAGCTCATTGATCTCGCCGTAGAAGTGCCCGCCCCGCTGCCAGATGCGCATTTGATAATCTGATCCATCTTTCACGATACCCTCGCCATGCTCACGTTAGCTTGAGAACTCCTGGCATGTAAACGGCACCACCCATCGGCAGCCTGACTTGTAAGAATCAATAACTGGCATGGGTCCACGTTTCTGATCGAGCAGTCTAGAACTCGCAGAACGGGAAGCCGTGAGAATCGTCTGTTATTGATCATTGCGGGAATAGAATCCACCAATAGCCTGAACCACTTGAGCCTGCTGTTCCTTCGAAAGCTCAGGATAGATTGGGATCGCAATGGTTTCCTTTGCCGCACGCTCAGACTCCGGGAAATCGCCCTCCCGGTACCCCAGGTACGTGAAACACTCTTGCAAATGGAACGGCACGGGATAATAGATCTCTGCGCCGATTCCCTCATTTTTCAAGTGCGCCATCAATTCGTCTCGCTTTTGAACCCGGAGCACGAATTGATTGTAGATATGGTGGTGTTTGCGTCCGGATGATCTGTAGACCGCCGGAGGCAGGCGCACAGACCCTTCCTTCAAGAGTCCGCTCTGCTCGAAGAACTGGGCATATCGTTCGGCATTTTCCTGTCTCCGCCTGGTCCAGCCGTCCAAGTAGTTGAGCTTCACGTTGAGCACCGCCGCTTGGATCGTATCAAGCCGGAAATTTCCACCGATTAGTTTATGAAAGTACTTGGGCTTGCTTCCATGGACCCGCAAGACCGTGAGTCGCTCAGCGAGTTCAGGATCACTCGTCGTAACCATCCCACCATCGCCGAGACAGCCCAGATTCTTGCTGGGAAAGAAGGAAAAGCAGCCGATCGTCCCGATACTGCCGGCCCGCCTACCGTCTCGGTACTCGGCCCCGATCGCCTGAGCGGCATCCTCAATCACGGCCAAGCGATGACGCATCGCGAGACCCATGATCGGCTCCATGTCGGCGCACTGGCCATAGAGATGAACCGGAATAATCGCCTTCGTACGAGGCGTAATCGCAGGCTCGATTTTATTCGGATCGATGTTGAAGGTCTCCGGATCAATGTCGACGAGAACAGGCTTGGCCCCGACTCTAGCCACCGCGCCGGCCGTGGCAAAAAAGGAATAGGGCGACGTAATCACCTCATCGCCTGGTCCGATATCAAGCGCCATCAAGGCGATCAGGAGCGCATCCGTGCCGGACGACACGCCGATGGCATGCCGAGTTTGGCAATAGGACGCTATTCGTTCTTCAAGCTTTGCGACCTGAGGCCCCAGGACAAAAGCCTGCGTACGAAAGACCGCTTCAATCGCCGCGAGCAACTCCGCTTGGAGCGGGGCGTGATGCGCAGCGAGGTCAAGCAATGGAACAGCCATAAGTCAATCCTCTCCTCCCAGCACCCCGTCTAGGTCAGGTAACAGGCACCACGTCGCTGACATCGATCTCGACCGCCGCGGCCTGCTGAATTAATCGCACTCCGAGAATCAGCCGATGCCGTTTTTCCTTCCGCAGCAGAATCCCCTGCACCCCCTGCAACGGCCCGCGGATGACCTCGACCGTCATGCCTTCCTGCAGATAGGGATGCGGGTCATAGGGCAACACGCTCGTCATGAGCCGCTTAATCGACTCGATTTCATTGTCGGGAATCGCCTCGGGCCGGCCGCTTCCTCCGACGATGTCGACGACCCCCACTGTCTTTAGAACGGGCAACTTCTGGTTGGGCGCGAACCGGACGAAGCAGTAGCCCGAGAACAACGGAAATTCGACTTCGCGCTTCCGGTCCTTCCACTGGCTCAGTCGCTTGACGGTCGGCAACAGCGGTTCGATGCCTTGATTCGCCAGTTGGTCTCGTACCAGCTTTTCGTGGCGCGATCTCGTCCGCAACGCATACCACTTGATCTGTTGACTGGATTCAGACACAGCTCCGCCCTTTCACCTACATCTCGACTGCAATCATCGTCGTACACCAGGCGCTTACCTGGTAGAAAGCCTCAGTGAACCGGCCCCACTCTCATCACCTTTTCAGGCGGCACACCGGCCCGCGTGAGTTCCGCTTCATACTCGGCGGCATGTTCCATATCTGCGATGAGTACGCAGTCCACTCGCCAACCAGCGATCTGGTCCGGAGACGATACGGGATGCGACAAGAAGGTCTCACGGGTACGGCCATCGACGAAACCGACGCAATCGATATTCATCTCGCGCAGAGACAAATAGGCGAGTTCGGCCAATTCATTGGTGCCGCAGATCGCCGCCCGTTGCCCGCCCCCCCCTTCAAGCGGAGCCAGCATTTCCTTGAGCTGAGCCCTAATGTCCCGGTAGTACGAGAGGGAGTACTGCATGTACTGGTAGGTCAAACGCGACTTTTCGGCAAGTCCTTGCGGCGTGAGCAGATAGCGAATGCGATTCCGAGGAATCGTGGTAACTTTGATATAGCCCTTCCGGGCAAGCCGCTTGAGATACAAATTAGTGAGCCCCAGCGCAACCCCCAACTTAGTCGAGAGCAAGCGTTGCGTCGCCCCGCCATCTCTGGCGAGCTCATTCAGGAGCAGGAGGTCTCGTTGACCTTGTAAGTCCATGAATTATACGGAGAACTTGGCAAGACGTTCATGATATGAACACAACAGGCTAGCCGAGTCAAGCAAAATGTCTCGAGAACAGTGACTAGCTTAGGAAAACCGCAGTAAGGGGGAATCAGCAAAACTCGGCGGTATCAGTAGAAAAAGGGCGCTCAGCCACCTAGCGCCTAGGCCTTTTCCACTAGCGTGTGGCCATACCGAAGTCGTTCGTAGCGACGGATCCAGGTCGATTTCAGATCGGTCCAGCGGCGTTCAGCCCAATTGCCACGAATGGTGCGATTCCATTTTTTCTGGAAATGCGCCAGATTCTGCGCGGGATAGGCCTTGGTCTCGGATCGTTTGACGGCATCCTGCGTCACCATACCGAAGTGATGGATCAGTACCGACCCCGTGGTGCCGGATGAAAAACCCGCAGCGGTCGCACGCCAGAAAAAGTCGATGTCCTCGCATCCCCCGTAGGCAAACGCTTCGTCGAACAATCCGATCCGATCGAACACGGCTCGTTCGATCAGCAAGCAGGCTCCATAGAGTTCTGCTCTCGTGGCATTTCGGCAGGCCTTGGTAAATTCGAGCGCATAACGATCCAGATCGTAGGACAAGCGCCCCTCCCGCGCCGCCGGACTCACAATGCCGTGGCGGGCCCGTTCCATAAAGGTTAGCAACCCCTCCAACCAGCCAGCCGTCACCACAATGTCGTTATTGAGAATCCCGATGACGGCCCCGCGGCTGGCCCGAACACCCTGGTTCCAGGCCCTGGCGCATCCTAGATTTGCCTCGTTCGTAATCACCCTTGCTTGCTGCCCCTGGACATATTCCCTCGTCCCGTCCGACGACGCATTATCCACCAGGATGAGTTCGTGGGGCGTCGACGTATGCCGCCGGATAGAATCCAAGCATTGCCTCGTAAAGTCCACCTGGTTGTAGAGCGGGATCACCAAACTGACTCGTGGAGATTCTGTGGTCATGCCCGCCCCCTCGACGAAGCCGGTCTTGTCAGCGCTTCCTGATAGGCGGCCAGGAGCCCCTGCATCATCGCCTGAACCCCGAAGTATTGTTGAGCCCGCAGGGCACCAGCCCTGCCGAAGCGATTCCGTTTGTCCTGATCCTCGATCAAGATCTGAATCGCCGATGCAAGCGCCTTCTCATCATCAGGAGGAACCAGCAACCCAGTTTCGCCCTGAGCAATCACCTCCGGCAGTCCACCGGTCTGCGTACCCACCACCGCTTTGCCCGCAGCCATGGCTTCGACGACGGCGATCCCAAAACCTTCCATGCGCGAAGGCTGCACGTATAGATCCATCGCCTGCAGCAGCGGATGCACCGGCTCACGAAACCCGGCAAAATGAACGAGACCGCTCAATCCCAACGTAGCCGCTTGTTGGCGCAAGGCCCCTTCATACGCCGCATCACCGGTCCCCACAATAAGATAGTGCAGGGAGGAATGGACCGGAACCAGTCTTGCCATCGCCTTGAGCATCACATCGTAGCCTTTCCGAGGAAACAGGTTGGCCACCGTCCCTATGACGAACGCCTGCGACGGTATGCCCTGCTCCCCGAGCGCCGCCAGTCGGTCTCCCAACGCAACTCCGCCGTTGAACGATACCCCGCTGTATAACGTTCGAACTCGCCTGCTTGGAACTCCGGCAGCCCTCACGGAATGTTCAATTTGCCGTGACACCGTCAACACCAAATCCACTTGATCCAACTTATACCGCAAGACCTTGGGAGGTTCGATCTCCTGCCGGACATGCGCCACGATGGGAATGCTCCTGTACCCAGCAGCCCGACAGACTTGCGGGACCCACCAGATGTCGTTGACGTGAATCAGGTCGGGAACGCAACCGTTCAAGATAGACTGAAGGCGACGCACGGCAGCTCTGCGGGTACAAAGGGACGTCAGCTTTCGCCACGGAGGAAACTCGCAAGCCTGCGCCTCAATGCCTCTGGCTCTTAACGCCTCCGCCAAGGGCCCCGGGAACGGACAGACGACGACCGGACGAAACTCCGAACGGGGTAACGAATCTAGAAACTGCAGCAGCTCCCGCTCAGCACCGCCGATCGGTGCCACGCCATGGACAAATGCGATCGTCTTAGGTACGGTGGAATCCCCCACGTGCCATCCCCACTACACGATCCGCCGGCAGATGTCCAACAGATAGGCCGCGCGCCGCTCGCAGGTGTGATAGCGCAACAGCTGCTCGTGCCCTTTGCGAGCCATCTCCTTGCACCGGCGTTCGTCGTTGGCGTACGTCTGCACGAGATCCGCAAGGTTGCTGAGATCCGGCTTGAAAAAGAGCGCCTGCTCGCCATGCACAAAGTTGTCGGGAATTTCGATGTCCGGCTGCTCGGCCAGCAGGAGTGTATGCGTGGCAGGCACCTCCCAATACCGAAGAGTATCGTACCCTCCTCCTCGCACACAGAGCGCCATCTTCGAACGTGCCAGCAAGTCGTAATAGGCCGGCGGCGGCAGCTTGATCCCTTGCTGTGCGACGGTGACCGGGGGATCACCGCGCAGCTTCGCCCAGAGCCGCGGCCACCCCGTCATGAGCTTGGATTGTCGGTCAGTCGGTTCGGCAAAAACGCCCCCTTCGAAGCGAATCCCAGGGATCTGCGCCAAGAGATCCGCCGCCTGTTTTCGCTTTGGATGCGACACCCGTGCAGCATAGGAAACATCCAGGTCCCGCACAGCAGCTCCCGACTGAGGCACCTGTTCCACCACCACGGACAACGGCAGCGGATACAAGCGGTTGCGCCGCCGTCGCGTCCCCCAGCGAAGTCCAGATTCTACCCTGAGCTCACGCTTGAAATAGGCGGCAGCGCCGATCTGTTGCCACATCGTCGTACGCAGGCGGCTGTCATCCTCCCCATCGATCAGCACCGTCGGTGGCAGAACCATTCGACTGTGCAACGATTCCCACACCTTTATCACACCGGCACGGGGCGAAGAGAGAACCGCCAGATCGAATCGCCTTTCCCGTAGCAGTCCCATTACATCCTCTTCCCGATATCCATGCGCCGGCACCTGCGGAATGTAATGAACTTGTTGCTGCGGATCGTGATAGGCCGGTTTAGAGGGAAAATCGATGACGTGATTGTGCCCCAGCACACGACCCAACCCGATGAAGACCTGATCCGCCAAATAATCCGGGGCAGGGTCGGTAAGGAACAGCACCAGCATGGTTACGCAAAGCCGTCGCGCCGCGAGCCGACGACCTTGCACCCTCTCGCACAAGTGCTCATGTTTTGTTCACCCGCAATGTCACTTCCATGTTGTCGACCACGTTCCAGAGATACCGTCGACAGCGCTTTTGCATGTAGGAGGGAAACCAACGAAACGGCTTCCGCACGTCATAGGCAATCCGCTCGATCTTGAAATTGGTTCGTACCCCATAGTCGGTCGGCGGCTCGAAGTATTGGAACGTGTCCTCCGTGATGTAGCGGACATGGGTCGGGTCGCGGAAGGCCCCCCGTGATGTATAGTACGGCACCACCACCTCCACCACGGCGCCATGCCGTCCGATTCGATAAACCTCTTCCATGAGTCCGATCAGATCCCGCACGTGCTCGATCACATGCCGCAGCCAAATCACGTCGACCGAGGAGGTCCTGAAAGGAAGCGGATGTTCGATGTCGCAGAGGACGTTCACACCGGGAGCAATCCGAAGATCGACTCCGATCGCCCCGGCAATTTTATGGGGACCACATCCGAGATCAACGACCTGTTGAATCCGCAAATCCTTGCTGCTCATCTATCGCCCTCTCTCACCTTGTCAAGAGAGGAATCTTCCGATTATCTGAATGCCGTTGTGCCATCCGTAATCACGTTTGGGCGAGAGAAAATCGAACAAGAGCTTCCACTCGGGATGTTTGGTCAACCAATCGCGATTTGCCGCCCTGGCTTCGCTGCCGTTCACACCCTCCTCGAATGGATTGGTATCGTCCACGACGATGAGACTCTGCCGAGACATATGCGGCAAGGCCAACTCTAGTCCGTCATATTGATCTTGATAGGTATGACCCCCGTCGTAGAAATAGACGCCAACGGCGTGTGGGAAGGCCGGAAGCAGCTTCCTGAAGTCCCCCTCAATAAACGAGACCCGATAGGTTTTTTGGGCGCGGCGGAGCATGCGATCAAGGGACCGTTGGGGCTCCGGCTTGGAGAAAGGACGATACCACCGTGGCGGCTTTGTAAAGTCTGAGAAATTGTCGATGGCATAGAACTCGTGCTCCAGGTGCCCTTCCATGGCATATCGAAGCGTGCGGCCTTTCCACGTTCCGACCTCGAGATAACATTCACCCGGCTCCAGATATGACACAGCATGATTGAGCAGATAGCCGGTGTTCTCCGTCGCCATGCCCTGGTGGCTCTCGGTGATCCATTGGAGCTTCCTGTCTCTTGGGAACGTGGGATTGTCAATGTGATCCCATTGGGTCACGATAGTCTCAACAAACCTTTTCAGATTCATTCCATCCCCCTCACTCGGCTTGATTCAAGCTCTCCGGATTCCCGTCTGCTCTCCTTGGACAAGGCGCAGTGCCGTACCATATACCTCATCGACAGAAATCTGTCGCATACAATTCATCTCGCCTCTGGTGCAGTCCGGGTGGAAACAGGCACGGCAATCTACTCCTTTATAAATGGCGGCGACCTGCTCGCCTCGAGGGCCCCATTCTGTTGGATCCGATGGACCGAACAGTCCGATTACAGGCGTGCCGACGGCGGCCGTTACGTGCATCGCACCGCTGTCGTTGCCCACGAACAACGCGGCCCGTTTGACCAAGGCGGCAAACTGCCTGACCGAGGTACGCCCGGCGATTGCAATTGCCCCACACGTCGATGCTTGGGCTATGCGCTCCGCCAATTCACTCTCCTGAGCCGTTCCCCCAATTAGAATGCGGCAACCAGTCGAGCGGGAAAGCCGATCCGCCAACTCTGCGAAACGCTCAGCCGGCCAAGCCTTGAACCAATACCGGGCACCGGGCTGCAGCACAACAATCGACCGGTCCGTATGCAGACCGAACTCGCGAATGAGCGCGTCGGCATCAGCCTCGTCTTGTGCCGAGAGCCAGATGCGAGGAGTCCCGCCCGTCCCAGCAATCCCCAACGGTTCGAGAGCGGCGAGATCGCGTTCGACCCGATGGCGGAATGGCCGACTCGACACCACATGGGTATAACATCGCCCGCGCCAGCGCCGTTCATCGTTAAATCCAATCCGCACTGGTGCACCAGTCATCCAACTGAGAAGGGCAGATCGATCGGCATCAGTCAGATCGATCACCAGATCGAATCCCCTCCGGCGCAGTTCCAAGATAAACCGCCACTGGGAGATCGCCGAACTCCGATCCAGAGGCAGGACCTCATCGACATGAGGATTCTCACCAAGTAGGCCCTCGGTTCCCCGATTCACGACCGCTGTAATTCGAGCGGTCGGAAACGCGTCTTTCAAAGCCTGAATTGTCGGTGTGGCCAACAACACATCGCCGAGATACCGAAGTTTACATATGAGAATGTTCTTCACGGACATCGGTGGCCAGAAAGGTCATCGACAACAGTGCACGTAGACCCTCAACGTCTGCTCCGCAATCCTGGCCCAATCATACTGTTTAACCTGTTGGCGACCAGCCAGCCTGAGCCACTCGCGCAAGGTGCCATCCTGTGCAAGTCGTACCATCGCATCGCCCAAGGCGCTGGGATCATGCGGATCGATCAGTACCGCCGCCTCTCCGGCCACCTCGGGCAGCGACGTCGTTGAGGAAGTAATTACAGGGGTCCCAGAGGCCATCGCTTCCAACACCGGAATACCGAATCCTTCGTAGAGCGAGGGGAACAACAACAACGTCGCCTGCTGGTACAGCACCCGTAAGTCCTCGGCCCCCATCCGGCCGACCAGGATCACATCCCCTTGCAATCCCGCCGAAACGATACTCTCGTGGTAATTCCCGAACCGATGCACTGGATCGCCAACCATGACCAGCTTCCACGGTCTCAGTCGATCGCGTCGTCCGGCATAGGCCTCAAGGACCGTTCGATGATTCTTGCGAGGGTCTGCACCCCCAACGAACAATAGGTAGGGCCCATCCGGGATTTTGAGTCGTCTGCGCAAAGCTTCAGCGGCTCCGGATTCATACCGGTCCCAGTATTCTCGATCAACCCCGTTCGGAATGACCTCGATTCGATCAGCTGGTAACCCATAGAGATCCATCATCTCGCGTTTCGAGAACTGAGACACGGTGATGACTCGCTGGGCTCGCCAGGCCGTGCGTCTTGTCCGCAGACCAGACCACCATTGTCCGAGCAATTTCCCCGAGTATTCCGGATGCCGCTCCAGCCAGAGATCGTGAATCGTGACGATGCCTCCGAAACGGCCTTCCGCTCGCATTTTGAAATTGGGGCCGTGAAATAGATCGAGCCGATCCCGGACCGCCTGCGATTGCCACCCCCACCGCCCGACTTCTCGCCACTGCAGGTGAGGAAAGAGACTCCATGCCTGGGCATCGACCTGTCCGCGCGATCCGGACGGCACGTAGGCCACAACCTCGAGCGTCGGATCACGGGTGAGCAGCGCCCGCAACAGATGCACCGTATGCGACTTGACGCCACCCGCACCTCCGACGATAGGGCCGGCATCGAAACCTAGACGCATGGCGTTCGTCCGCAGAACCGATCGAACACCTTGGCGAAGGTCCGCCGGTCACGAAACATGGGACAACCGGGCTTCCCAGGCCTTCGCATACTTGACGAACGTGTACATGGCGGCAAATAGTGCGACGATCAGCCCACGCACTCCGTCTCGGTACCCCTGCCTCAGGACATACGACTTGAAAAAGGTACCCACATGGTGTGTCCCGACTTGCGCCGGTGAGATAGCGCGGCGTCGTTTGAGTTTCTCCTTCGCCGCCAACGTGGTGTACAGCATGATCTTCCGCACGTGATGCGAGATGGTGGGCATGCTGAAATGGTCCATTGGATGGCGCAGCCGCCCCACGGGACCGCGAAGCTCTAGCCGCTCATGGACCATCGTGTCGTCGTAACGGCCAGCCTCGCGGCGAAACAGTCGTTGCTGGCAATCCGGATAGAGGCCGCCGCCGCTGACCCAGGCACCGTAGAAAAAGTTTCGCCGTGCGATTTCATAGCCTACCGGTCCGTCGGGGCGAGCCCCGCTCACCGTATGAAGGATTTCCTGTTTCAGCGGCTCCGGTACCCGTTCATCGGCATCGAGCACCAATACCCACTCGAATCGCGCCCGATCGATGGCGAAGTTCTTCTGCGGCCCGTATCCCGCCCAGGCCCGTACATGCACCTGATTCGTATACCGACGCGCGATCTCTGCCGTCCGATCCTCGCTGCACGCATCGACCACGATAATCTCGTCGGCCCATCGCACCGACTCAAGACAGTCGGCGACGTTCCGAGCCTCATTCTTGGTGATGATGACAACCGTCAGTCCCATGACACTCCGTCAGTGGACAAAGAGGGACCGGTGGCCGTACTTGCGAAAGACCCCCACACTGTCGGGAAATCGGCGTCGTAACCGCACGAGTCGCTTCGCTCGAAAGACGTCGTTGCAGCTCCGAACCACGGCTCGCATCATCCCGACGAACCGGCACTCCCGTCCGCTGGTCCGGCAATCGAACATCTCGGATCGGACTTCCGGCCGCCACGGCCCCTTCCAATAGAGTACAGTCCGCTTCACTCGCCCGGGGAAACAATGCTGGGCTTCCTGGAAATCGAGACTGTCATACCATTCGCGCATGAACTCTCCCGCGCGGCAGGAGCAAAACCGCCGGACCTCCCCGGCGGTCTTCGGCTCGAACACCAGCCGGTCTCCCTCGATCGTGAAGACAAACCACCGGTGTATCCAGTGATCGGGGGATTGCGTGTCGCGAAGCGCCAAACCCTGTTCCAGAAAGGGAGACGGCGTTTCGATGTAGCCGGCAGCTCCGACCCGCACGATTTCCCGGCAGGCCTGCACCGGATCCTCCACATGTTCCAGAATGTGTGACGCATAAATAAACTCAAACGACCGGTCACGAAACGGCAACCAATTGACGTCACCGACGGTGAGGTGCGCCTCGTCGGGCACATGCACTTGTTGCAGACCCCGCTCACGCCCCTCCGTCACGTCGATTTCCAACAGATGCGTCGCACCTTGATAGGGATTGTGCCCCGCCCCGATGTCGAGGATCCGCCGTGCGCCATAGGGCCGTTTCCACCAGGGCAATCGTTTCATCGTCTTCGACCAAGCCGCCTCATCCTCGGAACCCGCGGCGCAGGATTTCCCGGTAAAATTGCGGGTTCAGCCAACGGTTTCTCCGCGTCCCCCACCGGCGGGACGCGGCCAGGCGCGCACGCATCACCGAGGGATGCGCACCGGAAAACTCTTTCAAGAGGGCATAGTCGTCGAAGCGAAAGGCCGGCTGGGCGAGCGCCTTGGCCTCTTCCGGAGGCAATTGATCCCCATGATGCTTCTGCGCCTGTTCGCGTTTTTTCTCCAACAGCGTCTTCGGATCCTTCACCCAGCCGTAATGGAACATCCGCCCTCCGGAATAGGCGAGCCACTCCTTGGGACCGGACTGAAGATACTGTTGCGTTGGTTTGAAGTGAAATCCGACGGCATCGCCGCAAGATTCCACCTCGCCGTTGTTGCGGATGATCCGGACGGCTTTGTGGTAGAACCAGGGATTCGTCGACCAGTAATCGGCGACGAAGTGCAGATAACGGAACAGCAGTCCCTTCACCGTCGGATTCTCCAAATGCTGCTGCATGGACTGCTGGATAGTCGGCAAGTCGTCCTCGTGTAAGACTTCATCCGCCTGCATGTATAGAGCCCAGTCCCCTCGGCACTCGGCAAGCGCAATATTCGTCTGCTGCGAATAGATGAGTCCGTCCTTTCGCAGTGAGTCGTCCCACACGGATTCGACGATCTTGATCTTGGGGTCGCCGATCGATCGGACAAGCTCCAACGTGCCATCCTCACACCGACCGACATTGACCACGAACTCGTCGCAGAGCGGCAACGCGGATCGAATCGACTCCACGAGTGGATAGTCATACTTGACCGCGTTGCGGCAAAAGGTAAACCCGCTGACCTTCACGGACGATCCTTCATCAATTCCCAGAATTTCGCATACTTCATGAACGTGTAATAGCCATAGAGCCCGGAAAGAATCAACCCCGGCATGCCGTCCAAGAACCCGGCCCGTTGAATGTACATCTTGAACATCGCACCGAGCGGGTGCGTCACGAGCTGATGCGCCCTGAAACGTTTCCCTTGTTCGACCATGCGCCTGGCCATCAAGTCCGAGTAGCGGTCTTGCTTGGCCAAATAGTGGTCGATATCCCGAAACGGATACTGCAACGCCGGCTGCGTGAGGTACCCGACCGGACCGTCGCAATCGAAGCTCTCATGGACCAGTTCCTGCCGGTACCGGAATCCACGTTTCCGGAACAGCTGCGGCTGGCGATAGTCTGGATACCAGCCGCAATGTTTGATCCAACGGCCAAGGAAGTAGTTCTTCCTCGGAACGAAATAGGCATCGGACGCGGGAGTGCCGGCGAGTAGCGCTGAAATCTCCGCTTTGAGCTCCGGCGTCATCCGCTCGTCACTGTCGAGACTGAACACCCATTCATGCGAGCAGTGAGTCAGCGCCTTATTTCGGAGATCGCCGAATCCCTGAAAGTCGACCTGGTGAACCTTATCCGTAAACTCGCGGGCAATCGCCGCTGTCTTGTCGGTGCTGTGCGAGTCCACAACGATCAGCTCGGCGGCCCATCCGGCAACAGATTCCAGGCAGGCCCGCATGTTGGGCTCGTCGTTATAGGCGATGACGTAGACGGAGCATGGCATCATGAACAGGCCGCTGTGCGTGTAGCGAGTTGCCGATAGACGGACTCCATCCGGTCCAGCATCTTCTCGATGGAGTAGGACTGTTCGACGAGCGCCCGCCCGTTCGCGCCCAAACGACGGCGCAGCACGGGGTCCTCGAGTAACCGCTGAATCCGGTCGGCCAGGGCCCGCCCGTCGCGTGGCGGCACGACATATCCTGTCTCGCCCTCAAGCACCACGTCGGGAATGGATCCGACGGTGGTCGACACGACCGGAATGCCCATCGCCAAGGCCTGCATCAAGACTTGCGGAATCGTGTCGCCTTCCACCGAGGGAATCGCAAACACATCCAACGATCGGAACACGTTCAAAAGATCATCGCGGAATCCCAGCATCCGGATCCGCGTCGTCAACCCCGCCTGCTCGATCCGTCGCCGAATCGGCTGTTCTTCGGGGCCTTCGCCGACGATGACGAAAGTCACGTCGGCGCGGCGCGCGGCAATCTGCCCGGCGGCTTCGATAAAATATTCATGTCCCTTGTAGGTCCGCAGATAGGAAATCAGCCCGACGAGTAGCTGCGCAGGAGAAACCCCGAGCTCGCGCCGGAGATCCGGATCCGGCGCGCCGGGGCGGAACTGCCGCACATCGAGTCCGATCGGGAAGGCCGCGACACGATCGGCGGCCAGTCCGTCCCGCTCAATGAGTTCCCGCCTGGTTTTCTCCCCTCCCGTCACCACGACCATGTCCACCAGTTTCCGATAAAGAAGTTGCGTCGTCGCATTGCGGTTGAGGGGGGCGGAGATATGCCGGATCCGCAACACCCTCGGCCGGGGCCGGACCAGTCGAGCAGCAATCGATCCGATCCAACTGTCGCGCGAACTGTTGACCTGCAGGATGTCCGGACGCTCCCGCTGTAGCAGCGATCGGAGCTTCAGAATCGCCAGCGGATAGCGCGACCGACGCATCGACATCAAAGTCACCGGGAGTTTCTTCGCTTCCGCCATCGCGGCGATCGGACTCCCCGGCTCGAGAAGAAGACGCAGCCGGTGACCGCGTTGAAGCAGCCCTTCCGCATGGAGCAAGACCGCCAACTCCTGCCCTCCGACCGCGGTACTGGACTCAGCAATGAACAGGTTCACGAGGAGGTCGCCACCGGAGCCGTGAACCGCACTGTGATCGCCGCAAAAACCTGGTCGGGCGTCACATGCGTCAGGCAGGCCAACGGTTCACTGTGGGTACAGGACCGGCTGAAACAGGGGCTGCACACCGTCTGATGCGTCAACACCAGATGCGACGGACCGTAGGGACCGGTCCGTACAGGACTGGTCGGCCCGAACAGTGCGACCACCGGTGTCCGCACCGCCGCAGCCACGTGCAGGGGACCCGAATCGTTCGTCACCAGCAAGGAAGCTTGGCTCAAGAGCGTCGGCAACTGGCCGACCGTCGTCCGCCCGGACAGATCGATGGCCTTGGCCTTCATACAGCCCATCACCGCCGCCACGTCGGTCCGTTCATCTGGTCCGCCGATAAACACCACGTCGCCCTTCCCCTCCTGAATGATCCGGTCGGCCAGCGCCGCAAAGGATTGCGCCGGCCACCGCTTCGTCGGCCAGCGGGCTGACACGTTCATGGCCACCCAGCGGCTGCCGTTCCGGAGCCCGGCCTGTTGCAACAGACACTGCACCGCCTCGTGATCCGACGATGCCGGACGAAACTCGAATCGCGGCTCTGCCATACGCTGTGCCCCCAAGGCCTCAGCCACCAGCAGATACCGGTCGACGGCATGCATCTCCGGCGTCGGCAGGGCCACCTGCCTCGTGTAACACCAGCGGCTCCCTTCTCTCGCGTTGGCAAAACCGACCCGCTCCGGCGCACCGCTCGCCCAAGCCATCAATCCGCTCCGTAAGAGCCCTTGCAAGTCGACCGCCACGTCGAATCGTTGCGCTCGGAGATCGGGGACCGTCGACAACCAGCCGTTGAAACCGGGGTCGACGGTTGCCACGCGGTCCACGCCGGCGATCCGTTCCACGAGACCGGCCCACTGCCGCTTGACCAACCAGGTCACCGTCGCCGAAGGATAAGCCGAACGAATCGCGGCCAGGGTCGGCATCGCATGGACGATATCGCCGAGCGAGCTGGGTTTGATGAAGAGAATGCGCCGGTAGTCCGTCATAGCCGTCGGATCAACGTTCCGTCGACAAGGGCGTCTGTTGGCGAATCGTTTGCGCCGCCACGGCATCCTGGAGAATCCATTCCGCCGCCTGTTCCATCGACCTCGCCATAAAGTCCGGCAGCGCCTGCTCAGCCCGTAACATATTTACGGCCTGCTCGTCTACGTGACCCGCCGCCACCAGCAAGGACTTGGCGCCCACGGCTTTGGCCAACTGCATGTCGCGGAGATGGTCTCCGATGAGATAGGTGCGCCGCAAGTCGATTTGCAGCTCGGCGACGGCCCGGTCGACCATGCCGCGCTCCGGCTTGCGGCATCGGCAATGATCGTTCGGATGGTGAGGGCAAAAATAGATCGCGTCCAGGGAGGCATCGTCTTGCTCGAGCAGCCCTTGAAGCCTCGCATGGATCGCTTCGAGATCCTTCAACGTGAGGTAGCCCCGCGCAACGCCGGACTGATTCGTGACGACCACCAGACGCGCTCCCGCCGCTTTCAAGCGCGCCAACGCGACCCCAACACCGGGCAGCAGCTTCAATTCAGCCGCGGATTTCAAATATCCCGGGTCATAGTTCAAGGTGCCGTCCCGGTCAAGAAAGACGGTATAGCCATCGAGGATGTTTGTTCGGTTTGTTTGGTTCATCTGGTTCACCTCCAACGCGCGAGATGAACCGGCCAAACCAAATGAACCATGCACCAGTTTGACCGCAGCTCCAGTCACCTGCTCCACCGACACACCGGTCATGCAGCGGTGATCGATCGGACATTCCCGCAAGAGACAAGGCGCGCAATCCACCGGTTGCCGGACGATCGCATGGGCGGTCCCGGCGGGCGAGGTCGTCCGCCAATCGGTGGGGCCAAAGACAGCCACAATCGGAACCTGGAACGCCGATGCGACATGCATGGGCCCCGTGTCGTTCGTGATCAGGAGCGCACAACGCCTCACCGCCGCCATCAGTTCGCGAATAGTCGTAGCCCCGGACAAAACGATGGAACGGACCGAGAGCCGCGTCGCAATCTCGCGGCCAAGCGCCTCTTCGCCCTTCGCACCCAGAATCGCCACTGCCACCGGTTTGCCCGAGGACCGCTCCAATTCCCGGCAAACCAGTTCTGCGCTCTCGGCAAAGCGCTCCGGCAACCAACGTTTCGCGCCGCCGTAGGTGGATCCGGGATTGATCCCGACGACCGCATCCGTTTCCTGGATCCCCGCCTGCGCCAACCGATCGGCCATGGCCCGCGACTCTTCGGACGTCACGACCAATGCGGGCTGCGTGGGACTGCCTTCCACGCCGACCGATCGCAACAGATCCCAATAGTAGTCCACCTGATGACGGAGCGTCAGTTTTGAAGGCACCGCCACCGGAGTCGTGAGCAGCAGGCTTCGCCCGTCTGTGGCGTAGCCGATGCGGCGAGGAATCCCGGCGCCGAACGCCAACAACGCGGCCTCAAAGGCATTCTGAAAGAGCAGCGCCGTGTCGTACCCCCCGTGGCGCAACTCATTCATCAAGGTCCACTTGCCAATCCAGCCGGCATGCCGCCCCTGATCCTGGTACAACAGGAGCTGATCCACGGCCGGATGCCCCCGGAACAGTTCGGCCACGGCAGGCTTGACCAACAACGAGATCGATGCGCCAGGCCAGAGCCCTTTCAGGGCTCTGATCGCCGGTTCGCACATGACCGCATCGCCGAGCCAATTAGGTCCCCGCACCAACAGCCGCCGAGGTACTTCCTTACGCATGGCCCCTCCCCGGACCGGCCGATACGAGCTGCGCCAGTACGCGATGTATCGCCGCCTGACCTTGGAGCCATTCCGGTTCCACTCTGACCGCCCACCAGTCTGTTTCCGCCGAGGAAAGATACGGCACCAACTTGCCCGCATCCTTTTCCGTCGTGAGCACGTATTCGGCCTTTAACGCGGCGGCCTTGGAACGAAACTCGTCCACATCTCGTTGCTCGTACCGATAGTGATCAGGATAGGCGACCTCCTCGAGGACGCTCACGCCCAGTAGATCCACCGTCCTCCGAAACGATCCTGTATGACCGACTCCGCTGACCAAGAGGGCGCGCTTGCCCCGGACGGCTTCTATCGGCTGCATCGCGCCGGTCCTGACCCCGACCAGCCCCGAGGGTTGAAAGCGGACCAGTGACACCGGCGGCATGGCCTCCAACACCTTCTTGCACCTGGCCAGCACATTCTCGATCTGCTGCGGATGGTCCGCGCGGGTGATAACGATCCCCGTAGCGCGTCGCGCGGCTGTCAGCGGCTCCCGCAACCGCCCGACCGGCACGACATCATCCAGCCCCTCCGAATCCGTGGCATCGAGCAATAAGAGATTCGCGTCACGATGGAGCCCGAGATGCTGATAGCCGTCGTCCAGTACGATGCAATCCAAGGAGTACTGTTCAAGGACCCATCGGCCGAGCCGGTGACGATCCGCGCCGACTGCCACCACCGCCTGCGGACAGCGCCGCGCGATCAAATACGGTTCGTCGCCCGCCTGGTCTGGTCCGGCCAGCAGGCTACGCCCATCCGAGACGATCAACAAGGGCTCGGTGCTCGTGCGTCGATAGCCGCGGCTCAATACCCCGACCCGCTTCCCCTCTGCCAGCAGCCACTGCGTGAATTGGATGACCAACGGCGTCTTCCCCGTCCCGCCGACCGTCAGGTTCCCCACGCTGATGACGGGCACCGGCAGTCGCTGCGGCCTCCGCCACTCCTGCTCGTACACTAACGCCCGCAGGCGCGCGATCCAGCGGTACGGCAGCGCCGCCCACCAGAGCCAGGGTCTCGACTGATTGCCGGGAGTGAACACTACGTCGTTATCGTCCTGCCATGAGGGGAACGGGGGCTGCAGTCCTCGCTGCGGGAATATTCGGCTGACTTGACGCCATCACGGCTTCAATGGCGTCGACGGTCGCCTGCAACGCCCCCTGGTTGTCACGGACGACGCCCTGCGCCGCACGTCCGACCTGCTGCCGTTCGTCTGCCCGCTCCAACCATTGTCTGAACTGTCCTGCCAACTCATCGGAGGTCGTCACCCGCTTCGCGCCGCCGGCTTGAAATAACAAGTCGGCGATCTCGGCGCAATGATCCGTATAAGGACCGAACAGCACGGGCTTCGCCCAGAGTGCCGGCTCAAGCAAGTTGTGTCCGCCGACCGGCACCAACGTCCCGCCCACGAAGGCCACGGTCGCTTCCCGATAGAGCGTGGCGAGTTCGCCCCGCGTATCCAGCAGCAACACCTGAATCGCTCCAGCCTGCGGCTCCTGCGCCGTCAGCAGCAGGCTCCGCCGCCGCACCGCGAGACCACGATCGCGAACCATCGACTCCACCGACTGCGCCCGCTCGATATGGCGCGGGGCTAAAATCAATTGGGCCTCGGGGTGCGTGACTAAGACCTGTCGGAACGCCTCCACCACCATCTCCTCCTCGCCGGGATGGGTGCTCCCCGCGACGAACAACGGCGCATCTGCCGCCAGCCCAAGACTCACGCGTGAAGGCCCGGCCTGGGTGGGATCCGGGGGAGGCTGATCGAACTTGATGTTCCCGGTCCGGCGGACGGATTGTGGTGGTGCCCCCAAACTGATGATCCGCTCCACATCGCGGTCGGATTGCATCAGGCACAGCCGGAGCGACTGCACCATCCAGCGATAAAACGAGCGAATCGGTTGCCATTGCTGCCGCGCGTATGAGCGCGAGGAGAGACGGCCGTTGACCATGATGGTCGGTACCGCTTGGGAGGCCAGATGCCGCAGGAGGTTCGGCCAGAGTTCGGTCTCGACGAAGAGATAGAGGGCCGGCTGCAGCCACCCTGTCACGCGCCGGACCGACCAAGGAAAATCGAGCGGCGCGTAGCAATGTTCGGCGACGCCGGCGAGCCGCTGTTCCACCGCCTCTCGCCCCGTCTCCGTGACGGTCGACACGACGAAGCGGTATTCCGCATGCCGGCGCTGCAATTCTTTCACCAGCGGCGCCACGGCCACCACCTCTCCGAGCGACACCGCATGCACCCAGATCAGCGGCCGCTGCTGTACGGATATTGCCGGCGCCGTGAGTCCCAATCGATAACGCAAGCCGCGGCGGCAGCGCTGCTTCGCCAGGAGCATCGCTAGAATGACCGGCGAGGCCAGGACCAGAAGTCCATTATAGAGGAGATGCCACATGCGGCTGGCCTATGAGGCGACTGCCTCGTCGGCTTGGGCAGTCAACCGGTTCAATGAGGATTCCAACTCCAGGCGGACGGCTTCAAGCCGGGCGGCATCGCAGTCCGCGGACACCCAAATGGGCGCCCCCCAGAGAAAGAGCCCGCGCGACCAGGGATACGGGACCATGAAGCGATCCCAGCTCGCGAAGAGTTTTTTTTTGAACAGGCGAACGTCACGGGGACGATCGGGAGCCCGGTGGCCTGTGCCAGTTGCACCACTCCCGGCTTGGCCACCTGCGCCGGCCCCTTCGGACCGTCCGGCGTGATGACCAAATCAACTCCCGACCGTCCCAATCGGATCAATTCGCGGAGCGCTTCCCCGCCTCCCCTGGTGCTCGATCCACGGACCGACCGGAACCCGAACCGCCCGATGATCTTGGCGATGATCTCGCCGTCCTGGTGCTGGCTGATCAACACGTGGGCTTCCCGACCCTCATAGGCAAACGGCATCATCAATTGGCGGGCGTGCCAAAACGCGAAGATCGCGTGATGCCCGGCGCGATACAGCGCCTCCACCTGCTCCTGGCCCTGCCGCTCGCTCCGAACGGAACGGCCCAGCGCGCGAATGATCGCCGCGCCGATCGGCGGAAAAAGCGAGAGCTTGACCCAGGACTCGATGGATCTCCGCAGGGGTTTAGACATTGGGCGCATCCTGAAACTGCATGGCATGGAGCCGCTTATACTGGCCGCCCCGCAGCAACAATTCGTCATGCGTGCCCGTTTCGACGATCCTCCCGCGGTCGAGCACGACGATCCGGTCGGCCCGCTGAATCGTCGACAGCCGGTGGGCGATGACCAGCGTGGTCCGGTTCTGCATCAGGTTTCCGAGCGCCAACTGGACAACCCGCTCCGACTCCGTATCCAACGCAGACGTCGCTTCGTCCAAGATCAACAACGGCGGGTCTCGAAGGATCGCCCGGGCGATCGCAAGACGCTGGCGCTCGCCGCCCGACAGCTTCACGCCCTTTTCGCCGACGATCGTTCCATATCCCTGCGGAAGACGCTCGATGAAATCGTGGGCGTAGGCGGACCGGGCGGCCTGCATGATCGCATCGTCTGTCGCCGTCCGATGACCGAAGGCGATGTTGCTGCGGATCGTATCGTCAAACAACACGACATCCTGCGACACGATCCCGATTTGCGCTCGGAGAGATGCGAGCGTATAGGACTGGATATCGACCCCGTCGATGGAAATACGCCCGGCCGTCGGCTCGTAGAACCGCGGCAGGAGATTGGCCAGCGTGGTCTTCCCGCTGCCGCTGCTGCCGACGATGGCGACCATTTCTCCGGCCCGGATGGTCAACTCGACGTCGCTCAGGGCCGGGACACTTTGTCCGTCGTAGTGGAACGTCACGTCTTGGAAGGCCACCGAACGGCTGATCGGCGGCATCTGCAACTGACCCTGCTCCCGTTCCTGCTCGGTTTTCAAATCGATCACCCCAAAGACCCGTTCCGCTGCAGCGAGCGCTTGCTGGATCGTATTATTGGAACCGGAGAGCCGACGGATCGGGGTGTACGCCATGAACATCGCCGTAAGGAACGAGAAAAACGCGCCCGGCGTCATGGTCCCATTGATCACCAGAAACCCGCCGTACCACACAATCGCGGCGACACCGACCACACCGATCACTTCCATATGGGACGAGCCCAGCGACGACACTTGGATCGCTTTCATCGTGGTGTGGAGAAACGCTCGGTTGCTTGCCTTGAACCGCTCCGCCTCTGCCTCCTCGCGCCCATAGGCCTTTACCATGCGGATACCGGACAACGTTTCCTGGAGCGTCGAGGCCATGTCGCCCATACGTTCCTGACCGCTGGCGGCCAGCGCCCGCAGCCGCTTTCCCATCCGCAGCATGGTCACGACGGCCAGCGGCACGACGATGATCGAGAGGCTGGCCAGTTGCCAGTTCTGGTAGAAGATCACGCCCATCATGGCCAAAAACGTCAGGCCCTGCTGAAAAATATCCTTGAGCACCCCGGCCACGGCATTGGCCATCAGCGACACGTCGTTGACGACGCGGGACACCAGTCGGCCGGACGTATTGGCGTCGTGGTAGCCGACCGGGAGGCGGATCAGCTTCCCGAACAGTTCCTGGCGGATGTCCGTGATCACCTGATTGCCGACGTAGTTCATCAAATAGTTCTGTCCGTAGTTGAACGCGCTCTTCAGGACAGACACGAGAAACAGAGCGACGGGGAGCACCAGCAGCAAGCCTTCATTCCGGTTGATGAAGATCTCGTCCAATACCGGTTTGACGAGCCAGGCGTAGGCGCCGGAAAACACCGCCACCAGGCCTGAGCAGACGAACGCGGCCGCCAGCCGCATCCGATAGGGACGCAGGTAGCGAAGAAGCCGTATGAACCGGTCTAGACCCGACATTCCGCCAGTACCACCTTGGCCGCCCGAAGCGAAGCGCCGGGCTCGCCCAGCGAGCCGCGCACCTGCCGCAGCCCGTCTTTCATCGTATTATACGCCGAAGCGTCGTCCATGAGGAGTCGAACTTCGCGGCACAGCCGTTCGGGCGTGGCCTCGTCCTGAATGATCTCGGGGACGATCGAGCGGCCGGCGACCAGATTCACGAGCCCGATCCACTTGACTCGAATCAGCCAGCGCGCCAGCCGATAGGTGACTGGCGTGGTCTTGTAGAGCAGGATCATGGGCGTGCCGACTACCGCTGCCTGTAACGTCGCGGTCCCGGAAGCGATGAGCAACACATCGGCCGAAGCCATCACTTCACTCGCTTGGTCCTTGACGACCTGCACCGGAACCGGGCTCGCCTGGAGCAGACCCTGGAGCAGATTATCGTCAATTGACGAGGCCTGCGCCAGGATAAATTGCGTTTGGGGGGTGCCCGCCGCGATCTTCGCGGCAGTCTCCAGCAACAGCGGCAGAAGCAGCTTGATCTCCGCCACGCGACTGCCCGGCAAGAGTCCGATGACCGGCGCTCGCTGGTCCAAGTTGAAGCGGCGTCGAAGGGCCTCACGATCGTAGCTCGGAGCCACGGCGTCGAGCAGCGGATGTCCGACGAACGTACAGCGCACACCGGCGCGGCGGTAGAGCTCCGCTTCGAAGGGCAAAATCACCACGACATGGTCGACGCGTCGTTGAATCCATTTCATGCGCCCCGGCCGCCAGGCCCAGACTTGCGGGGCGATGTAATAGAGCACCCGCCGGCCTGCCGCTTTCGCGATACGGGCGAAGTGGAAATTCAAACCGGGGTTGTCGATGAGCACGACGAGATCCCAGGCTTCGGCCTTGATCACACGCCGGATGGCGCGTACGCGCTGGATCATGGCCCGCACAGCCGAGAGTCCGATCAATCCCATGACATCGAGCTGCGGGACGCCGGGAATCAGCGCCACCCCGGCCGCCCTCATGCCGGCGCCGCCGATTCCAACGAGCTGGGCGGTCGGATCGAGGGAATAGATGGCTTTGGCCAGGTTGGCCCCGTGCAGATCACCGGACGCTTCACCGGTAACGATGAGGATGCGTGGCATGGCGGAGTACGGCCTCGGTCAGGGTCGGTGAAAATCTCAACCGTTGGTTTGATTCCGCGTCATAAAGACGCCGATCGCCTTGAGCACTTGATGGGCCAGATCGAGCGCCGCAGCACCGTCCTCACCGGAGACGACCGGCTTGGCGCCGGTCCGGACGGAGTGGAGGAACGCATCCAACTGAAGCTTCAACGGCTCCTCTTCATTGCCCTGAAACTGCTCCATGGCGATGGACGGACGCTCGCCCGGTTTCGACTCCCGCCGGCAAACCATCCCTTGGCGGGTTTGAAAATCGATCGACAGATAGTTGTCCCGCTGGAAGAGGCGCAACCGCCGCATCTTGGTCATGGAAACCCGGCTGGCCGTCAGGTTGGCCACACACCCGTGCTTGAACTGGATGCGGGCATTCGCGATGTCGACGGTGGAGGAGAGGACCGGAATCCCGGCCGCCTGAACCTCTTCGACCGGTCCAGGATCGAACGAGAGGACCAAATCCAAGTCGTGAATCATCAGATCGAGCACGACGTCCACGTCCGTTCCCCGTTCATTGAAGCTGCTGAGCCGGTGGCCTTCGATGAAGGCGGGGCGGGTGATGTGAGGCCGCATGACTTGCATCACCGGATTGAAGCGCTCGCTATGCCCGACCTGGAGCCGGCACCCCCGCTGGCGCGCCAATGCCACAAGCTCCTGTGCCTCGACGCTGGTGACGGCGATGGGTTTTTCGACCAGGACGTGCTTCCCGGCGGAGAGACATTGTTTGGCGACGGCATGGTGGGACGTCGTGGGGACCGCGACGCTGACGACATCAACCTCCCGCAGCAGGCTCTCGATGGAATCGAACACCTTCGCGCCGTGGCGGTCGGCCACCACCTTGGCCCGTTCCGGCGATTGATCGGAAACCCCGACTAATTGCGCCCCCGGCAGCGACGCATAGAGACGCGCATGATGCTGCCCCAGATGCCCGACTCCGATGACGCCGGCCTTCAGAACGGTCACGGGATCACGTGCCTTCCGTAGAATTCAGCGCGGCGAGCGCGACGATCGCGATGCCGGCGGACCGGGCCTTGTCCAGCATCTGTTCACGGTCGAGCACGACCGTGCGCCCCGCCTCGACCGCGAGAACCGACGCCTTGACCGAACGCATCACCTCGATGGTCCGCGGTCCGATCGCCGGCAGGTCGAACCGCAAGTCCTGTTGCGGCTTGCAGCGTTTGACCACCACGGCGCCGTCTTTCGCCAACTGCCCCCCGCGCTTGATCGCCTCGTCCGTTCCCTCGACCGCTTCGACCGCCACAACGACGCGATCTTTGATCACCACACATTGCCCGATATCGAGCCGGCCGATGGCCTCCGCCACCTCCCAGCCGTAACGCACATCGCTCCATTCCTTTTCGGAGGGCTCGCGGGAGGTCAACGTTCCCGCTTCCGCCAAGATCCCGTCGAGCCCGAAAGTCGACTCGCAGATCGTAATCCCCTCGCGTTCGAGCTCCTTCGCGAATTCCCGCAGAATATCGTCGTCCTTCCAGAGCGCCAACCTGGTAGCCAAGGCCAGCGTGCGGAAGTCCGGCCGCACAGTCGTGAAGACGTGGGTCTTCTTGATCCCCCCCAGCATGACCGCCTGATGAACGCCGTCTTCCTTGAAGGCATTGATCAGTTTGTTCAGCTGGCCGATCTTGATCCAATGGATACAATCGACGTGGTGGGTGAGTTCCGGATCGGTCTCGCCTTCATGCGCGACCGCCGACACCCGATAGCCGAGCTTGCGGGCGTTGTCGGCAAAAATGATCGGAAACCGCCCGTTCCCGGCGATCAATCCCAACCGCTCGCCGCCGCCGACCTGAGGCGCCTGCGACACGCGGTTACTCCTCGTCCTCTTGGTCCTTGCCGACCGAACGGCAAATCCCGCGCTTCGTGCCTTCCAGGAACTGAAGAATCGCCATCACGTCCGGCTGATCCCCGAATTCCGCCTTGGCCAACCGCGCCGCCTCCGCGATGCGATGGCCGGACCGGAACAGCACGTCGTAGGATTTCTTCAGCACGGCGATCCGCTCGCTCGAGAACCCGTGGCGTCGCAATCCGACCGCGTTGAGCCCATACATCCTAGCCCGATAGCCGCCGGCCGCACGCATGAAGGGCGGCACGTCCTGGCCCAGCGCACAGCAGCCCCCGACCATCGAGTAGGCGCCGATTCGCACGAACTGATGGATACCCGACAGCCCGCCGATGATGGCATGGTCGCCGATCGTGATGTGGCCAGCCAGGCTCGCGGCATTTGCCATAATCAAATGGCTGCCCAACCGGCAATCGTGCGCGACGTGGCAGTAGGCCATAAGAAAATTCTTGTTCCCGAGTGAGGTGACGCCGCCGCCCGCCACCGTCGCCCGATTCACCGTGACGTACTCGCGGAGGATGTTGTCGTCCCCGATGATCACCTTCGTCGGCTCCCCTTTGTAAGCGAGATGCTGCGGGGGACCGCCGATCGACACAAATGGATGGAGTTCGCAGCGCTCTCCGATTTCCGTCCATCCTTCCACGGTGACATGAGACAGCAACCTGGTCCCCTTGCCGATCGTGACATGTTCGCCCACCACGCAAAACGGGCCGACGACGACATCGTCGGCCAGCTTGGCCTTCGGATGGACGATGGCATGAGAATGAATCTGCACGCGATACCTCCCGTTCACGTTAACCTTCGGACGTGATGCCGACGCCGCCGCGTTATGCGGATGGCGCCCCGGCTCCTGAAACGCGGCTCACGCCCCTTCCTTCTCTTCGGTCACCATCGCCGTCACTTCCGCCTCGCAGACCAGCTCCGCCTCGACGAAGGCCTTGCCCTGCATTTTCCAGAAGGGCGCCCGTTTCTTCACAACATCGATCTCGAACCGCAAGCGATCGCCCGGCACCACCGGTTTCCGAAACTTGGCCCCGTCGACCCCTGTCAGATAAACGACCGGCTTCTTGGCCTGCCCCATCGACTTGAAGGCCAGCAAGCCGCCCACCTGCGCCATCGCCTCGATGATGAGCACGCCCGGCATCACCGGCCGTCCGGGGAAATGGCCTTGGAAGAACGGCTCGTTGATCGTGACGTTCTTGATGCCGACGATGCGGCGGTCCGGATCCAACTCGAGCACCCGATCGACGAGCAGAAACGGATAGCGATGCGGCAAGAGCGATTGAATGTCTGCTTGCTCCATGACGGACATCGGCGCAACCTCCTCGTGATTCCAGTCCGGGGCCGTGGCGGCTACTTATTGACGCGATCGAATTCCTTGATGATCTGCTCCGTCAGATCCAGGGCCGGCTGGTGGTACAGCACGATGCGAATGACCGCCTCGCTGCCCTTGTCGACGACCGCGACGTATCCCTCTTTCTGCGCGACGGCCTGAGCCGCATCTTGCACTTTCTTGGCGTACTCCGCCACCATTTCCCGTTGTTTCTGCTGGATCTCCCGATTGAAGTCCGCCAAGCGCCGCTGGTAGGCTTCGAGCTTGGTTTGGAACTGCGCCGTCTTTTCTTCTTTCGCCGCGTCGCTCAGCTTGCCGTTCTGGATCGACTGCTCCAGATCTTTCAGCTCCTGGTCGTCGGCATTGATGATCTTTTGCCGCGTGGTCGAATAGGCCTTGAGCTCCTCCAACGCCCGCTTGCCGGCTTTGGATTTTTCGATCACCATCTGCTGATCCATCACCCCGATTTTCACCGACTCCGCCGACCAGACCGGTGCGATCGCGATCACCCACAGGAACCATCCGACCAGCACACCCGTTGTCGTCCTTCGATTCATCCCGCTCCTCCTTGCTCTCGGCAGGCAGCCCCGCCGCGCCTCATGGATACTCCTTGTTCATTTCTTCGATGACCTGATTCGTCATATCGAGGCTCTCATCCCCGTACATCGCCGGGCCGCCTTTTCCTTTGTCCAACACCACCTGCAGCCCGTGCCGCTTGGCCACTTTGGCGACGACGGCGTCCACCTTATCACGAAACGCCTCGAGCACATCCTTCTGCTTTTCCTGCACTTCGCGGTTGAGCTCCCCGGCCTTCTGCTGATACTCCGCCATCTTCCGCCGGAACAGTTGTTCCCGCTCCGCCTTGGCGGCTGCGCTCAGCACACTGGCCTGCTTGACGAAATCCTCCTCCATCCGCCGCAGCTCTTTTTCCTCCATCTCGATCAGCGCCTGCCGGTTCTTCGAGAAGTTGGCGAGGGTTTCCTTGGCCTTCTTTCCCGCGATGGAATCGCTCAGGACTTTGCTCGGATCAACCAGCCCGATCTTGCCCTCGATCTTGGTCCCGGCCCCGGCGCACCCGCCGGTACTGAGAACCGCCGCACAAATGATTCCGATCGCCAATCGTCTCACACACCCACCTCTTGGTCGCCCCTAAAAGAGCGAGCCGATCGTGAACTCAAACACACCCTTCCGCTCCCCCGGCAAATTCGGATCCTTCCGCGGATCGATATTCAACCCGTAAGCGGCCCGCAGGGGACCGAACGGCGAGATCCAGCGGCCTTCGAGCCCGACGGCCTTCCGCAGTTTACCGAAGGACACGTTTTCATTGTCGTCGAAACCCTTGCCGTAATCGAAGAAGATTACCCCGTTCAGTTTGGCCTCGGAAGAAATCGTGAAGATGAAGTCGTTATTGAAGATCAACTCCTTCGCGGCGCCTAACAACGAATTGTTCGGTGTGATCGGGCCGGCCAACCCGAAGGCGAACCCGCGCATCGTATTGATCCCACCGACGAAGAACCGTTCGGTCAAGGGGATCGGTTTTCCGTTGAGGCCTTCTACTGCGCCATACCTCGCGCGGATGGCGAATCTGGTATCGAACGGCAGCGGCGTATACTTGATCACATCGACGTAGTATTTATAGAAGTCGTTGCTGCCGCCCAGATACGGGGTTCCGAGATCGAACCCCACGCTGGTCCGCCAGCCGGTCCTGGGATCGAGGAAATAGTCTCTCGTATCCCGCGCGATCGAGGTCCGAAACCCGGTGGTCGTCTGGTTCCCCAACTGCCGACAGACCAGCGGGATCAAGTCCGGACAGATGCCTTCCTGAGGATCCGAAAAGTTCAATTGCTCTGCCATCAGACTAAAGCTGCCGGTCACATATTCCGACAGCCATCGGCCGAACGTGATGCTCGCGCCGGACTTCTTTTCGAAATAGGTGATGTAGTTCGTCATGCTGCGATAGACGTCCAGCTGGAAGGACGTGATGGAATCGTTGAGATAGGGATTGCGGAAGGTGATCAAGCCCAACGTTCGCTGTTGGCCGAGTTGGCCACGAATACGGCCCATCCAGCCGTTGCCCCCCAGGTTGCCCTCGGTGATATCGGCAATCGCCACCAATTTGTCCAACGTGCTGAACCCGCCGCCGACGCTGAACTGGCCGGTGGGCTTCTCCTTCACGCGCACGTTCAAATCAACCTTGTCCGTTTCCACCTGCTGGGGCAAGATTTCGACGGTCTCGAAAAAATTTAAGTTGTTCAACCGCTGGAAACTCCGTTTCAACGAGGGCGTATCGATCACATCCTGCTCGTCCACGCGCAGCTCACGGCGGATCACGTTGTCTTTCGTCTTGTCGTTGCCGTGCACGTTGATCTGCCGGATCCGCATCATCTCGCCTTCTTTAATGGTGAGAATGATCGCCGCCGTCCGCTCTTCCACGTTGGGGTTGACGTTGGGAGTTACGTCGGTAAAGGCATAGCCTTTGCTGCCATAGAGATCCGTCAGCCTGGTGATCTCATCGCGGATCTTCTGCCGCTGGAAAATCTCGCCCGCCTGGATCTTCATCTTGTCTCGGAGCTCGGACTCTTCGAACACCGTGTTGCCGCGGAACCCGACTTCCGACACGGTAAAGGGCTCCCCTTCGACCACCGGATAGGTGACGACGAACCACTTTTTGTCTTCGCTGAGCTCGACCGCCGGCAACCCCACTTGCGCATTGAGATATCCTTTATTGAGCAGGATCTCCCGGATGCGCTCGACGTCGTTATTCATCTCCTCGCGCTTCAAGACTCCGGCATCCGAAAGAAACGAGGGCAACTTGAATTGAGTGAGCAGTCCATGCCAGGGCACCCACTCACGCGTGGCCGTCACCTTGAACATCTCGTCCTTCGTAGCAGTTTTCATCCCTTCGAAATTCACCGTCTTGATCTTCGCCTTGTCCCCCTCCTTCACGAAGAAGGTGAGGCGCATGCGGTCTTCGTCGAGAGTCTGCACGATGGGGATCACCTGGCAGTCGAAATAGCCGTCTTCCTGATAGGCCAGCCGGATCTTTTCCGCGCTCTCCTTGGCCTGCGGCTGGTCGAGGAACGCCTGACTTTTGATCGTAATCTTCTCTTTCAGCTTGTCGTCGCTGAGCTCCTCGTTTCCATCGAAAACGATCTCGGTGATGAAGGGCTTCTCTTTGACGACGAATACCAACGCGACCCCCTGGGGCGTGGACTCGGTTTCGACTTGGACATCTTCAAAATACGTCGTTTCATACAGAATTTTGACCTGGCCGCGGACGTTCTCGGAGGTGTAGGGATCGCCGGGCTTTAAGGTTAGCCGTCCGACGATGGCGGGCAGTTCGATCTTTTTGTTGCCGCGCACCTCGATCGAGGCGACTTTCGAGCCGGGCTGGGCCAAAGCCTCAGGCCACGACCAGAGGCCGACCGCCACGGCGACCAGGCACACCAGCACCCCGCCCATGCCTCCGTTGCTCAGCCACTCTCTCACCAGATCGAAACTCCATGCTTGGAGGCGCGCCTCCAGGAGGCCATGCGGAACCCAAGGCCGTTGCCACACCAGTCCATACAACACCAGCCCCAAGGGAAGATACAGCGCCGTGGGGAGACCGATGGCGTTGAGGCCGAATGCGGAAGACCTGCGCGGTGTACGCGCTCGGAGGCGATACATCGGCAACATCCACCTATGCGCAAAACTCTCGGATTATATGGGCCGAGTGCATCAATGTAAAGCGCCGGACGAGCGGAAATTCTCTTCCGAACACGCCGCTCCGCAGATGGCACTTTCCTTGACTTCACCCTACCCATCACATAGTATCCTTTTCATGTTTCGCACAGACGTTCGCAAGGCCGTCATCCCCGCCGCCGGTCTCGGTACGCGCTTTCTCCCGGCCACAAAAGCCTCCCCCAAGGAGATGTTGCCGCTGGTCGACAAACCGCTGATTCAATATGCGGTCGAAGAAGCAGTAGCCTCGGGCATCGAAGATATTATCGTCATCACCGGCCGCGGCAAGCGGGCCATCGAAGACCATTTCGATCGTTCCGTCGAGCTGGAAGAGAACCTCAAGGGCAACGGCAAAGCCCAGTTGCTCAGTCAGATTCGCCACATCTCCAATCTGGCCAACTTCTGTTACGTCCGGCAATCCGAAGCGTTGGGACTCGGCCATGCGGTCCTCTGTGCGCAGCGGCTGATCGGAGACGAGCCCTTCGCCGTGATCCTCGGTGATGAAATCATCGACGCACCGGTACCCGGGCTGGCGCAGTTGATCCATACCTACAAGAAACGGAATGGGGCGGTCCTCGGTGTACAGGAAGTCCCGCGCGAAGAAGTCAGCCGCTACGGCATCATCGAACCCCGCAAGCTCGGAGGGGGCCTCCACAAAGTGGGCGATCTGGTTGAGAAACCGGCGCCCGCCGAAGCCCCGTCCAACCTGGCGGTGATCGGGCGTTATGTGCTTCCGCCGGAAATTTTCACGATCCTGCGCAAGACCAGGCCCGGGAAAAACGGCGAGATCCAACTGACCGATGCGTTGCGGGAACTCGCGAAACACTCCAACATGTACGCGCTGGAGATCGAAGGGCAACGGTACGACGCGGGCGACAAGCTGGGATTCCTCATCGCCACCGTCGAATACGCGCTGAAAAACCCGTCCCTCGGCGCGGAATTCGGGGAGTACCTCCGCGGCCGCATCACGCCTGCCGCGGCGTCACGCCGAAGCCGCGGGCGCCGAGCCTGATCCTTGCGTCCAAAACCCGGGCCTCACGTCAACGTCGAGCAACGCACCGAAGGATGAGAGTCAACGCATGAGCGAAGGAATCGAGCAGGAACTGACGCCGCCCCAGAACGTCGACATTCCGGACCAGCTCCCGCTGCTGCCCGTTCGGGACATCGTCGTCTTCCCCTACATGGTCCTCCCGCTGTTCGTCGGCCGCGAGATGTCGATCAAGGCGATCGAAGCGGCCCTGGCCGGCAACCGGATGATCTTCCTGGCCACCCAGAAGGCCTTGGACGTGGAGAATCCGACGCAAGACGACATTCACTCGATCGGCACGGTCGGCATCATCATGCGGATGCTCAAGCTGCCGGACGAACGCATCAAGATCCTGGTCCAGGGCCTTTCGAAGGCCAAGATTTCCGGTTACATCCAGACCGATCCCTATTATTCCGTCCGCATCGACAAGCTGACCGAAAACAAGCCCCACGGCTCGCAACTGGAAATCGAAGCGGTCATGCGGACCGTCAAGGAACAGATCGAGCGGATCGTGAGCCTCGGGAAGGTCTTGATCCCCGACGTGATGGTCGTCATCGAGAACCTCGAGGATCCCGGACGGCTGGCCGACATGGTAGCGTCCAATCTCGGCCTCAAGGTCGACGTCACCCAGTCCGTCTTGGAAATCACCGATCCCGTCAAGCGGTTGCGAAACGTCAGCGAGATTCTCGGCAAAGAGATCGACGTCCTTTCGATGCAGCAGAAGATCCAGGCCCAGGCCAAGGGCGAGATGGACAAGACCCAGCGCGAATACTTCCTGCGCGAACAGCTGAAGGCCATCCAGAAAGAACTGGGCGAACTCGACGAGCGCACCGAAGAAGTCGCGGAGTTCCGCAAACGCATCAAGGACGCCAAGATGCCGGAGAAGGTCTTGAAGGAGACCGAAAAGCAGCTCAAGCGTCTGGAAAAAATGCACCCGGACACCGCGGAGTCCGCCACGGTCCGCACCTACCTGGAATGGATGGTCGAACTGCCCTGGTCCAAGAAGTCCAAAGACAACCTGGACCTGAAGGCGGCGCACAAGGTCCTGAATGAAGACCACTACGACTTGGAAAAGGTGAAGGAACGGATTCTCGAGTATCTGGCCGTCCGGAAACTCAAAGAGAAGATGAAGGGGCCGATCCTCTGTTTTGTCGGGCCTCCCGGCGTCGGCAAAACCTCTCTCGGCAAATCGATCGCCCGCGCGCTCGGACGCGAGTTCGTCCGTATCAGTCTGGGCGGCGTCCGCGACGAAGCGGAAATCCGCGGCCACCGCCGCACCTACGTCGGCGCGCTCCCGGGCCGAATGATTCAAGGGATGAAGCAGGCCGGCACCAGCAATCCGGTCTTCATGCTCGACGAAATCGACAAGGTCGGCATGGACTTCCGCGGAGATCCCTCCGCGGCACTGCTGGAGGTCCTGGACCCGGAACAGAACAGCACCTTTACCGACCACTATCTGGGCGTGCCGTTCGACTTGACCGAGGTGATGTTCATCACGACCGCTAACTTGATCGACCCCATCTTGCCGGCGCTCCGCGACCGCATGGAAGTCATCGAAATCCCCGGCTACACGGAGGAAGAGAAGCTCGGCATTGCCCAGCGCTATCTGATCCCCCGCCAGTTGAGCGAACACGGGATCACCGAGAAACACATCAAGATTTCCGAGCCGGCCATTCGCCAGATCATCATGCACTACACACGCGAGGCCGGCGTCAGAAACCTGGAGCGTGAGATCGCCAACGTGATGCGGAAGGTGGCGAAGAAGGTGGCCGAGGGCAAAGGCCTCGGGTTCCCGGTCACCCCGGCGAATCTGCACAAGTACCTCGGCGTGCCGAAATTCGTCCCCGAATCCGAACTGGAAAAGGACGAGACCGGCGTGGCCACCGGCCTGGCCTGGACGGAATCAGGTGGCGACGTGCTCTATATCGAAGCGACGGTCATGAAGGGCAAGGGCGCCCTGACGCTCACCGGCCATTTAGGCGACGTGATGAAGGAATCGGCCCAGGCCGCCCTGAGTTACGTCCGGTCGAGAGAAAAGACGCTCGGCATCAATCCGGACATGTTCAGCAAGCAGGACCTGCATATCCATGTGCCGGCTGGCGCCATTCCCAAAGACGGGCCTTCGGCCGGCATCACGATGGCGACCGCCATTGCCTCGGCCATGTCCCAGATCCCCACCCGCCGCGACCTCGCCATGACCGGCGAAATCACCTTGCGCGGCCGGGTGCTCGCGATCGGCGGACTGAAGGAAAAGATTCTGGCGGCGAAGCGGGCGAAACTGTCGACCGTCGTCCTGCCCAAACGCAACAAGAAGGACCTGGACGAAATTCCGAAGCACATCCTCAAGGGTATTCAGCTCGTCTTCGTCGACACGATGGACGACGTGATGAAGGTCGCGTTGCGACGGACCCCGAAAAAAGCCGGGAGTGCGAAGAAGCCTCAGTCGCCCCAGGAACAGGCCCGCAAGCGGCCGGCCCGTTCCAGCCGAACCGGGCGTGCAGCGCGTCCGACGGGCGCGCAGGCCACGGTCCTCGCCAAGACGGCGCCGTAACCCGGTCGGTATGCCCAAGGTCCGGCGTCCAGCACCCGCTGCGATTCGCGAGTTCGAACTCATCGACACCCTCCGACGGCGCCACGGTCGAGACCGCGCCTCGGTCGTGCGCGGCATCGGCGACGACGCCGCGGTCATCGCGACACCACGGGGTCGCCAGCTGGTGCTGACGACCGACCTGCTCGCCGAAGGCGTCCACTTCGACCTCCGCACCGCCTCCTTCGAAGACATCGGTTACAAAGCCGCCATCGCCAATCTGAGCGACGTCGCCGCCATGGGGGCTCGTCCCGAGCATGTGCTGGTGGCGCTGGCCATTCCAGTCTCCTGCACCAAGATCCAGATCCTGAATCTCTATCGAGGCTTGATGGCCGCCTGCCGGCCCTACGGCGTGGCGTTGATCGGCGGAGACACCTCCGCCTCATCGAACGGCTTGTTTCTCAGTCTCACGGTGACCGGCACAGTTCCGGCCGGGTCGGCCCTGTTGAGGAGCGGGGCGCGCATCGGCGATTTGATCTACGTCAGCGGGACGCTCGGCGACTCGCTGGCCGGCCTGGAATTGCTCTCCGGAAGCCGGCGGAAACCGGTGGAACGCCTTGCACCGTCCCACCGCCGGTTTTTGGTCAACCGGCATCGTCGCCCGATGGCTCACTGTACCTTTGGGCAGCTGCTCAGTCGACATCGGCTGGCCAGCGCCGCGATCGACCTGTCCGACGGCCTCTCCGGTGATCTCCGGCACCTCTGCGAGCAAAGCCGCGTCGGAGCGGAAATCCATGAAGGCGCGTTGCCGCTCTCCGCCGCCATATCGGCTTATGCCCAGAGCACGAGACGGAACGCCACGGAGCTTGCCCTGCAAGGGGGAGAAGATTATGAGCTCCTCTGGACGACCGCGCCGGCGCGATCACTTCGATTGGATCGGTTGAGCCAAACACCAGGTCGGCGAATTACCTGTATCGGCACTATTCGCCCCAAGCGGTTCGGCCTGCAATTACGCGACACCGTTGGACGGCTTCACCCACTCCCGATGACGAGCTATGTCCATTTTTCAGGAGGAGTGCACTGACCGCATGCCCATCGACTCCTTTCGCTCGCTCCTCAAACAGGCTCTCCACCTCAAAGAATCGCCCCAACGGACCGCGCTCGCATTCGCCATCGGCGCGGCGATCGCCTTCTGTCCCTTCTACGGCTTTCACATGATCCTGGTCGGGTTCTGCACCTGGGCGTTTCGCATGAATTTTGTCGCCCTTATGGCCGGCGCCCTGATCAACAACCCCTGGACCGTCGTGCCCATTCTGGGACTCACCTATTGGACCGGCGCCCTCCTCACCGGGACGGCCGAGTCGCCATCATTCAACTGGAACGACCTGAGTTTCGCGGGAATTTACGCGCAGGTCATGCCTTACGCCGTTCCTTTCACGCTGGGCGGCATCGTCCTCAGTACGCTCGGAGCTCTGCTTGCCTATCCAATCTCGCTCGCGCTGATTCGTCGTCATCGACGGCAGCACGCCGTCGACTCCGCCGAACCATTGCCGCCCCCCGAGCCCCTGCGCTAAGATGTCTTTGCGCCATGACACCGTCCGACAGTTCCCGTCAACCCCATGCTCCGTACGACGGTTCGGCCCTCATCGCCGACCCGATCCACAAGTACGTCTCGTTCACCGTGCCGTTCTCCCAGGCGGACCCGCATGAGCGAACGGAAAAAGACCTGATCGATTCCCCTTGGGTGCAACGGCTCCGGTACATCTACCAACTCCAAAGCGCCCGCTGGGTCTATCCCTCGGCGGAACACACACGCTTCGTCCATTCGCTCGGGACCATGCACGTCGCCGGGCAATTCGCCAGACACCTCTACCCGTTTCTGAAGAAGGCGGCGCCCGACCTGCCCTCCGCCCACTATGTGGAGGAGTTTCTGCGCGTCACGGCGCTGGCGCATGACATCGGCCACGGCCCCTTCTGCCATTTTTTCGACGACAACTTCCTGCACGGCTTCCATGCGAGCCACGAAAAACTCGGGCAGATCATCATTCGCGACCACCTCGGTCCCATCATCAAGAAGATCCGCCGCAGTCCCTCCGGCCCCTTCGCCAAGGGCGAGGAACTCGATCCGGAACAGATTGCTCACGTCATCTTGAAAGAAAAGGGCAAAGACAACTCGCGCCTCCCGCGCTGGCTCAATCTGCTGCAGCCGGTCATCTCCGGCAGCTACACGGCGGATAACCTGGACTATGTCCTGCGCGATTCCTACATGTGCGGAGTCGCCGTCGGTCCGGTGGACCTCACCCGGCTCATCCACTATACGATCGTCACGGAAAAAGGCTTCACGATCCACAAGACCGGGCTGCCGGCCCTCCAAATGTTTCTCAACACTCGAATGTACCTGTACTCCAACGTCTACTTTCACCGAACGACCAGGGCAATCGACATCCACTTGCGCGACATCTTCGGGGAAACGATGAAACTCGTCTTCCCCCACGACCCGCGCAAGAAGATGGAAGACTATCTGCACCTTACCGATTGGTCCCTCCTGGAACAGGTCCGCAGCTGGAGAAAGTCCCGCCATGCGGCCGAGCGGCGCCTCGGCGAGGAATGGGCGCGCATTCTCGACCGCGACGTGAAATGGAAGATGGCCTACAGCACCGTGCTGAAGGAAAAGGGACAGGAGCGCGGCATGGACTTCCCCAGCCACGAACACTTCGCCAAGCAGATCAAGAAAGAACTCCCGGCGGCCCTGCAGAAGATCGAGTTTCGGGTCGACATGGCGCCGCTCGACCCCAGGCCGGATCCCAAAGACCAGCGGGGCAACCCCCTCTACGTCTACGACCCCGGAACCAAGAGCGTCTCGACCGAGCCGCTCGAGGAATTCCTCGACTTGCTGCCGACCAGACTGATTCAGTTCCGCATCTACTCCCTCGACCACGAGCAGGATGCCGCCCTCTCCCGCGCCGCCGCCACGGTCCTGAACAAGACCCCCTCCAGCATCGAGACCAACTTCTAGCCTCGGAAGGGTCTTGCCATCCGCGCTCTTGGGGCGTAGGCTAGCCCCGTTTTTTCCTGGACATCCATTTTCCACCGTTACCCGTAGAGCTCTCAAGAGACCACTAAGGAGGTCCTGATGGAAGCCACGATGGAGACCGGAGCGGTTCAAGGGGACGATCTCGGCAAGACCCTGCTGCGGGTCGCCTGGGTCGCCGTGTTGTTCGGGCTCTTGTTGGAAGTGGTCGTCCTCCTCATTGCCGCGGAATTCGGCACGCTCAAATCGTACAAACCCTTCGTCGCCGATCTCGGCTACAAGATTTCCTGGTCCGTCACCGTCTGCATCGGACTCGCGATCGGCACCGTCGCCATGCAGCGGCAAACCCTCATCATGGGTTTGCTGGGACTCATTGCCGGGCCGATCGGGTTCTATGTGGCCCGGGCCGTCCACAAGGGCACGCTGGCGGCATTCGACATGGCAGCCGACAATCCCGGCTTCAATCCGCTCTTCGTCGCCCTGCTCAAGGGACTCGAATACGGCGTCCTGGGCGCCTTGCTCGGCGCGATTCAGCGCAAAGAATGGGGCGGAGCCTTGGCGCATGGCGTCGCCGGAGCCGCCGTCGGACTGGTGTTCGGATCGATCATCGTGTACGTGATCATCACGTCCGCCCCGAAACCCATCCCGCACCCCGCGTTGGTCGGCCGAGCCGTGAACGAGCTGCTCTTTCCCGTCGGCTGCTCGCTCGTCCTCTATGCCGCCGAGGTCATGGGCAAGCGTATGAACCGTTAGGCCGCGGGAATCCTCGTTTCACTGTCGCAATCGTCCGCCCCCTGCAATACTCCTGGGAGCACCACCGCCAGGAGGACAACATGCACACCCTGTTATTGCTGATCCTTGCGACGATCGGTCTCATCAGTGCCACACCGGCCTTGGCCCAACCGGCTGGGAACCATCCCTCGGCCAATGCCGCCGGCATCCTCAACTCGCTGCCGCCCGACCTACAGAAGAAGATGGAACAGCTCGCGCAGCTTCTCGATCAGAACGTCAAGGCGGGCAACCTCACGGATGCGCAGATTCAGCAGGAACTGATATCGGGGCATCTGGAGCAGACAATTCGCTCGCTCGGCCCCGAAGCCAATCAACTCATGGACGAGATCAGCGGTGACATGAAGAATGGGAAGGGGCCGGGCGAAGAAGCGTTGATGCCGTTGTTAGGTGGGTTAGGGAAATAGCAGAGACCGCTGGCACGTTCTCCTTGCGTTCACATCTCCGGAACGACCCTTGCGGGCTCAGCCGAGGGGAAGCCTTCTGGAGGCAGGTGAGCGGCTGAGCCCTGGCATAGCCACCTTTACTATTTTGCCGGAACAGATTCCTGGGCTGGAGTGGGTTCAGAAACTGGAGTGAGAACCGTGTTGCCTGGCATCGCGCCGTTCTTGAACGGAAGATCGAGCAGCGCATAAGGGTTCACCCGGGCGCCGTTGAGTTTGACACCCCAGTGGAGATGCGGGCCGGTGGCACGGCCGGTCGCCCCGACCCTCCCGATCACTTGTCCGGCCTTGACCAAGTCACCGTCCTTGACCAGGATTTCGGAGAGGTGAAAATACATGCTGTAGAAGCCGAGGCCATGATCGACGAACACACCCTGGCCTGAGAAGATGTGATCGACGGTCAGCCGTACGATGCCGTCGTTGGTCGCTACGACTTCCGTGCCGGTCGGCGCTCCGATATCTTCTCCATTGTGAGGATTTCTTGCCTGCCCGTTCATGATACGGACGCTGCCGAAGATGCCGGTCCGTTTGCCGCTCACCGGCTCGACAAAGTTGCTGTGCCAGAGCCGCAGGCCGGAATGTTCGGCCAGCGCCTGCTTGACCTGCTCCTGTTCCTTCTTCCAGCGGGCCAGACTCTTCTCGTCCAAATCCACCTTGTCCTTAGGCAGCTTCAAATGCTCGATCTTGAATTGTTCTTTTGCCACGAGGACATTGTAACTGAGCCGCTTGGCCTGCTCCCCTTGCTTGATGTCTACGACCAGTTCGTGGGTCCCCGGCTCGTCCTGCATATCGATGCCGAGCAGGCCGAGGTAGCCGGCCGGCTCGCCGGAGCGCATCTCACGGAAAAACAGGATCGTCCGGTCCAGAAACTTTCCCTTGATCTCCGACACCTCCTGGGCCTCCGGTACCTTGATGACCAACACCTGGCCCTGCTTGCCGCTGTACTGGCCGTCGATTCCGGCCGGGGGTGGTAACTGGTTGGGAAACAACTCGACCGGGAAGACGCTGGTGAGCAGCACGATCGCGGTCACGAGCGTACGGTCCAACCGCGACAGCCGGAACTGCGCCTGTCTGAGTATCGGCATGATCATCGGTAGAACCTCAGGCCCGACACCTGCGCCACTAATTCATCCACCCGGCGGTTGACCGCACTGAAGGGATCCATGCAGAGAATGGTTTCTTCCCAGTAGCCGTTCAGTTTCAAGTAGGTCCAGTCGACCGTATAGGAGCGATTCTTCGCGCGGGCAAAGCGGATGAAGTCGCCCCGCACCTTCGCCCTGGTGGTCTGGGGCGGCGTCGACATGGCCCGCTGCACGGCCTCTTCCTCCACCACCCGCTCGACCAACCCGCGGGACTCCATCAGATAATACAGCCCCCTCGTCCGTTTCACGTCGTGAAATTGGAGATCGAGCAAAAACACGCGGGGATCGTCCCAGCCGCAACCCTTTTTGTCTACGTACGATTGGATGAGATGCCGCTTGGTCACCCAGTCGATCTCCCGGACGAGCTGCATCGGGTCATCTTCGAGTTTGTCGAGAATCTCGGCCCATCGTCTCCAGATGTCGTCGAGAATCGGATCGTGATCTTGTTGCGCGAGGTATTCCTGCGCCTGATCGAGATAGACCCGCTGGATTTCGACCGCCGTCATCTGCCGGCCGTCGTCCAGCTTGACCTTTCGCTTCACGGTCGGGTCGCGGGAAATTTCCCTGATCGCCTTGACCGGATCTTCCAATTCCATGCCGTGTACGGCATAGCCCTCTTCGATCATCGAGAGCACAAGCGTCGCCGTGCCGACCTTGAGATAGGTCACCAGCTCCGACATATTGGAGTCGCCGACGATGATATGCAGCCGCCGGTAACGCTCGGCGTCGGCATGGGGTTCGTCGCGCGTATTGATGATGCTGCGAGAAGAAGTCGTCGACGACGACGTCTTCTCGTGGATATGCTGGGCCCGCTGGGAAATGAAGTACTGCGGCTTGCCGCTGACTTTGAGGACCTTCCCCGCTCCGCTATAGACCTGCCGGGTCACGAAAAACGGGATGAGTTGCTCCGTCACTTTCCAGAAATCGACGTCGCGCCGCATCAGGAAATTTTCGTGGCAGCCATAGGTGTTACCCAACGAATCGGTGTTGTTCTTGAAGATGTAGATTTCGCCGGACAGTCCTTCTTCCCGCAACCGTTCTTCGGCCGCAGGCAGGCAGGCCTCCAGCAGGCGCTCGCCGGCCTTGTCGTGCACGACGAGGTCGAGGATGTTGTCGCATTCGGGGGTGGAATATTCCGGGTGGCAGCCCGTGTCCTGGTAGAAACGCGCCCCATTGACGAGAAACGCGTTGGACGGCCAGCTGTTCGGGATCAGCCCTTCGAAGATGTAGCCCAGCACCTTCTCCATCGGCAGGTAGATCCGGCCGTTTGGGGAGAAGATCAGCCCGTACTCGTTCTCCAGGCCGAAAATCCGCTGTTTCATGGGACCGGGAGGCATCATAGGCAGATGGAGACAGGATACACGCGCACCGGCGCTTCTTCAACAGAAGGTGGATTGCGCTGCGGGGGATGGATCAGGACAGGATCTGCTTGGCTTCCGTGGGGGTGATCCGGCGGAACTTCCGGCCCTCGCGCGTGCGGTCGAGCACCGCCGCCTCCAGGGTCTCCAGCGAGAGCTTCTGATTTCCGGTCTGCTCCAACGCGGCGATACAGAGGGAAAGGGCGGACTTGAGGTCCGGCGGCTGGGCCGGCATCTTCTCTTTCAGCGACGCCTGGACGGCTTCGGACTTGCCTCCGATGACGGCGAACTGCTTCTCATCGATGATGCTGCCGTCGAACGAGATGCGGTACATCTCGCTGGCGTGGCCGTTGTGCCCGATTTGCACGACCAGGATTTCGACCTCCAGCGGCTTGACCTCCTGGCTGAAGATGGTCCCCAAGCTTTGCGAATAGCCGTTGGCGAGCGAACGCGCCGTCACGTCTTCCCGGCTGTACATGAAACCCTTGAGGTCGGCATGGCGGATGCCCGCCTTACGGAGGTTTTCGAACTCGCTGTACTTTCCGGCGCCGGCGAAGGCGATGTTGTCGTAGATCTCGGAAATCTTGTAGAGGGTCGCGCTGGGATTTTCCGCCGCCAGCAACACGCCGTTCACATATTCCATCGCGATGATGGAGCGGCCCTTGGCAATGCCTTTTTTGGCATACTCCGCCTTGTCCTGCATCATCTGCTCGGGCGAGACGTAGTAGGGCATCGGCATCGTTAACGCTCCTTCGCGCGGCGGGCCGCGATCATGTCGTCGTAAATCCCGCGGATGGACGACTCCGCAACGTCGGTGATCCCGGTGGCGTTGACCACCTTGGCGGTCGGATAAATTCCCCGGACCAGATCAGGACCGCCCGTGCCGACGTCGTCGTCGGCGGCATTGTAGAGGGCCAACAGCGCCAGTTTGAGAGCCTCGCCCTCGGCCAGTCCCTTCTTGAAATGTTCGCGCATCGAATTCCTGGCATCTTTGCCGCCGGACCCGATGGCGTAGTAGTCGGATTCTTCATACCGGCCGCCCGCCAGATCATACTTGAAGATGCGCCCTTCGGCTCGTTTCGCGTCGTACCCGACGTAGAGCGGCATCACGACCAGGCCCTGGAAGACCATCGGTAAATTCGCCTTGACCATCTGCCCCAGCTTGTTCGCCTTACCCTCGCAGGACAGCTGGACCCCTTCGAGTTTTTCGTAGTGTTCGAGTTCCGTCTGGAAGAGTTTGGCCATTTCGATGCAGGGACCGGCGGCTCCGGCGATGGCCATCGCGGAATAGTCGTCGATCTTGAAGACTTTCTCCACCCGGCGTTCGGCGATCTGGAATCCCTCGGTCGCCCGGCGATCGCCGGCGATGATGACGCCCTGTTGATATTTGATCGCCAACACGGTGGTCGCCTGAGGAACGCTCAAGTGGCCCGACGGTCTCGCCGGATCGGCGCCGGCCTGAGCCGGCAACAGCCCGGCACGGACGGCCGGCGCGAGGTCCGGATGCTGCTGCGTGAGGAAATCGAAGAAGCTGGAATCGTCGTGATTGGGCAGGAAGGGCAGTTTCATCAGGCTTTCAATTTCTCCAGCAAGGCGACGGCCGTGTCGCACTGGTCCAGCAGGTCTCCGGTCAGCGATTCGGTCCCACGCATCGGATCCATGAGCGGCACTTTCTTGATCGTCGTGTTTCCCAGGTCGAAGAGCACGGAGGTCCAGCTCGCCCCATAAATCGATGCCGAAAATTTTCCGACGCAGCGGCCGCGGAAGTAGGCTCTGGTTCCGGGAGGCGGGGCGAATTCGGCCCGGGCGATCTCGACGTCCTGGACGATTCGCTCCATCATATGGCTGCGCTCGAGCGTGTAGTAGAGCCCCTTATCAGGCCGGACGTCGTGGTACTGGAGGTCCATCAGACGGATACGCGGATCGTCCCAGCCGCAACCCTTTCGATCCATGTAGGATTCCATCAGGTGGCGCTTGGCGACCCAGTCCAATTCACGTACGAGCAGGCGCGGATCCCGCTCCAGCTTGTCTAACACCTCTTCCCAGCGGACCAGCACATCCTTCGTAACCTGCGAGAGGTCGTGGCAGGCGTAGAAATTCATGGCGGCCTTCAGATAGGCGCGCTGAATGGCGATGGCGGTCGAAGGCCGTCCCCCGGAGAGTTTGAGCGTCTCCTTCATCACGAGGTCGCGGGACACCTGCTTAATGGCCCGAACGGGATCGTCGAGCTCGATGTCGGGAAGCTCGGCGCCGGCTTCCAGCAGATCCATCACGATGGAGAGCGTCCCCACCTTGAGATACGTGGACACCTCCGCCATGTTGGCATCGCCCACGATGACGTGAAAACGGCGGTACTTCCCGAAATCCGAGTGCGGTTCGTCGCGCGAATTGACGATCGGGCGCTTCACCATCGTATTGAGATCGACCAGGCACTCGAAGAAGTCGGCCCGCTGCGAGAGCTGGTAGTCGGCCGGTCCGGTCTGATTCTCCGCCCCCACCTTCCCCGCGCCGGCGAAGATCGGCCGCGTGACGAAGAACGGGGCCATCACCTTCACGATCCGCTCGAACGGCACGCTCCGCGAGATGAGGTAGTTCTCGTGATACCCGTAGCTGTTGCCCTTGCCGTCGGAATTATTCTTGTACAGGCTCAGTTGCTCCCGCCCTCGCGCTTTGGCCATGGCGTCGAGACACTGGGTCAGAATCCGGTCGGACACCCGCTCGAACGCCACGATTTCACGCGGATTCGTGCATTCCGGCGTCGAATACTCGGGATGGGCGCCGTCGACGTAGAGCCGCCCGCCGTTCGCCAACACCTTGTTCAGCTGCCGGTTGTAATCGGGATTGGGCCGCTCCCGTTCGCCGTCAACCTCGAATCCTCGCGCGTCGAGCAAGGGATTCTCATGTTCGTAATCCCACACCGCATGTGGCACGGAGAGCCCCGGATAGTGCGCGATCACGGAGAGGGAGTTGGTGATGGGATCGGAGAGCGACGGATCGCGCGACGCGATGCCGAATTCCGTCTCGGTACCCAGTACGCGAGATGTCGATGGCACGTGAGCGTCTTGCATCGGGGGTTAGAGGTAATGCCCGGTGGTCACGGTTTCGATTTGGCGCGAGTCGGTCGACCCGCCGCTGATGGTCCGGATATGGACGATCTTCTCGCCCTTCTTGCCGGCCACCTTGGCCCAATCGTCCGGGTTCGTCGTATTGGGCAGGTCCTCGTGCTCCTTGAATTCTTCCCGTATGGCCCGGATCAGGTCCTCCGAGCGGAGGCCGTGGCCTTCCTTGGCCAGCGCCCGTTTCACGGCGTACTTCTTGGCCCGCGAGACGATCCCTTCGATCAGCGCGCCGCTGGAGAAGTCTTTGAAGTAGAGCATCTCCTTCTCGCCGTTGGCATAGGTCACTTCGATGAACTTGTTTTCTTCCGACGCGGCATACATCTGCTCGACGGTCAACTCGATCAAATGCGCGACGAGCGCCTTGGCATCTCCCGCAAACCGCTTCAGCTCTTCCTCGGCAAAGGGCAGGTTCGTCCCGATGTATTTGGAGAAGATGTCCCGGGCCGCCATCGCGTCCGGACGTCCGACCTTCACCTTCACGTCCAATCGTCCCGCGCGCAATACGGCCGGATCGATCAAGTCCTGGCGATTGCTCGCGCCGATGACGATGACGTTCCGCAGTCGCTCGACGCCGTCGATCTCGGAGAGGAACTGCGGCACGATGGTGGATTCGATGTCGGAGGAAATGCCCGTCCCCCTGGTCCGGAACAGCGCGTCCATTTCGTCGAAGAAGACGATGACCGGATTGCCGTCGGCGGCCCGCTCTTTGGCTTTCTTGAACACCTCGCGGACCTGACGCTCCGACTCTCCCACGTATTTATTGAGAAGTTCGGGCCCCTTCACGTGCAGAAAATAGCTGCGGATCTCTTTGCCGGTCAGGTGCCCCAGCTTCTTCGCGATGGAATTCGCCACGGCCTTGGCGATGAGGGTCTTCCCGCAACCCGGCGGGCCGTAGAGCAATACGCCTTTGGGCGCACTCAGTTCGAATTCCGCGAACAGCTCCGGGTGTAAGAAGGGCAACTCGACCGCGTCGCGCACATGCTCCAACTCGCGCTGCAACCCGCCGATATGTGCATAGTCGACGTCCGGCACTTCTTCCAGGACGAGTTCTTCCGCCTCGGATTTCGGCAACTTCTCGATGACGCATCCGGAGCGCGGATCGTAGAGGAGATGATCGCCGACGCTCAAACGCTCCAACAACAGCGGATCGCCCAGCTCTGCAACCTTCTCTTCGTCGAAGTGCAATGTCACCAGCGCGCGGTTGCCTTCGAGCATGTCTTTGAGCCGCACGACTTCCCCTTGCACGTCGAAGCCCTTCGCTTCGATCACGTTCAGCGCCTCGTTGAGGATGAGCTCCTGCCCTTTCCGCAGATCCTTCGACTTGATCGACGGATGGAGGCTGACTTTCATCTTCCGGCCGGAGACGTAGACGTTGCCGGTCCCGTCCGGATTCAAACTGGAGAAGATGGCGTAGGTCGAGGGTGGCGCCGTCAGCTTTTCCACTTCGGCGCGCAAGGATTCGATCTGCGCCTTGGCTTCCTGCAGCGTCGCGACGAGTTTTTCGTTCTGTTTGGTGGCTTGATCGAGCTGGTAGCGTGATTGGTACAGCCGGCGGATTTCTTCTTCCATCGACTGGATCTGCACCCGCAGCTTCTCGGCTTCGCGGGCATGTTCGTCGTTGCGATGTATCACATCCGCCTCTCCCTCAGACAACCGCTTCGTCATTCGCGTGACGGAATCTCGGAGGGACCGGAGTCGGCTTGGACCCGATTTCTTGTCGGCCATGAGTCACCAGCGGAAGGCGAGAACCCTTACGGCATCGGACGTCCAAGTCACTGCGGATTCTAACACCCACTATTTTCACGGTCAACAGGACGCGCGATTTGCACGCGCGCGTTTACGGCGATTCGACGGCGGCCATCAACGCGCGTGTCGCCGCCGCGACGTCGGAGGCACTCAGGACTGCGGCGATCACGGCCACGCCGAACGCGCCGGCGCCGCGAACGTCCCGCGCACGCGCCGCGGTGATGCCACCGATCCCGAGAATCGGAATCTTCGCGCGCCGGCTCGCCGCCTCCACGGTTGCGAGCCCGAGCGGCGGGCCGTACGCCTGTTTCGACGGCGTATCGAAGATTGGTCCGAGCACAACATAGTCGGCTCCCTCGCCTGCCGCCCGTTCGACCTCTTCCACCGAATGGGCGGAAATACCGAGCAGGCGTTGCGAACCGAGGAGACGGCGCGCGGCGGACAATGGGAGGCTGTCGCTGCGAAGATGGACGCCAGCCCCTTCGAGCGACAGCGCCACGTCGATCCGGTCGTTGATGAGAAGCGGGCCGACTTTTGCGCCAAGTTGCTGGTGCAACTCCCGCGCAAGCGCCAGGAGCGCCCGAAGAGGAAGATCGCGTTCCCGCAGTTGGATCGCCGGACTACCGGCGGCGGCTACCTCGTGGAACAGGGAAAGCAGCGGACGGCCCTTCGTCTGGTGACGATCGGTGACGATCAGCAGGCGGGATTCAAGAGCGGGCATGCGTCGTTAGGCGTGAACTGTAAGGCGTCCGGAGCACCAACAGCTGTTCAGAAGGAACGTCTTCGATCGCTTGTTTGTTTGACGATTCAGGCCTGAGGACTTACTCGTTACAGCATCCCCTCGATCGGACTGCTCGCCGTCGCATAGAGCTTCTTGGGAATACGTCCCGCGCGGTACGCCAGCCGGCCGGCATGCACGGCGTACTTCATCGCTTCCGCCATGGCGATCGGATCCTGCGCCCCCGCGATCGCGGTATTCATGAGCACGGCATCCGCGCCGTACTCCATCGCCAGCGCCGCATCGGACGCCGTCCCGACTCCGGCATCCACGATGATCGGCACTTTGACCTGCTCCATGATGATCTTCAAGTTGTAGGGATTGCGGATGCCGAGTCCGGAACCGATCGGGGCGGCCAGCGGCATGACCGCCGGACAGCCGATGTCGACAAGTTTCTTCGCCACGATCGGATCGTCGTTCGTATAGGGAAGCACGATGAAGCCTTCCTTGATCAGGATCTTGGCCGCCTCGATCAATCCGGCGGTATCCGGGAACAGGGTCTTCTCGTCGCCGAGCACTTCGAGCTTGACCAAATCGGAAACCCCGGCCGCCCGGGCCAGCCGCGAGTAGCGCACCGCATCTTCGACCGTGTAACAGCCGGCGGTGTTCGGCAGGATCGTATACTTCTTCGGATCGATGTAGTCGAGCAGGTTCTCTTTCGACCGATCGGTGATGTTCACCCGGCGCACGGCGACGGTCACGACATCGGCCCCCGATGTTTCGATCGCGAGTTTGGTCTGCGCGAAGTCTTTGTACTTCCCCGTTCCAACCCACAGTCGGGACTTGAACTCGCGTCCGGCTATGATGAGACGATCATCCTGCATACCCACCGGCCTTTCTTGCCTTGCCCGCTCGCTCCGGCGATCCGCCGCCGATGAAACTCAAGATCTCCACCCGATCCCCGTCTTGCAATCTACGCTCGCCGAAGTCCTTCCGGTCGAGGATCTCGAGATTGAGCTCCACGGCCACTCGTTCCGTGGCAATCTCCAGCTGCCGCAACAGATCGCTGACGGAAGCCCCGGCGGCACATCCACGCAACTCTCCGTTCACTTGGATCTGTATCCCATCGGCCATGACCGTCATCCTAGGGAACGGCAATTCCGGTTGTCAACAAACGTGGCCGGGCGGCTTGCCTCCACGGGGAAGACGGCGGCAGAATATCCATAATATGGCAGCGCCCCAGAACAATCAGAAGATCGCCACGCTCTTCCGTGCCATGGCCGACCGCTTGGCCACCCAGCGGGCCAACCCCTATCGCGTCCGGGCCTATCGCCGGGGCGCCGACGCCCTGCTGGCTCTGGCGGAAGACGTGGCGGAAGTGGCCAAGCGGCATGCGTTGGAAGAGATCGACGGGATCGGGAAGGACCTGTCGGAGAAGATCCAGGAGTTTCTCAGGACAGGGGCCATCCAAGCGTACGAACTCCTGAAAACGCCTCTCCCCGAGGACGTGAAGGCCTGGACGTCGCTCCCCGGCCTCTCGGATTCGCTTGTCGGGTATCTCTATCTCCGGTTGGGAATCACGAACCTGCCGGCGTTGGAACAGTTGGTCCGAAGCCACATGCTCCGGACCATGCCGGGGTTTACCGGATCGGAAGAGGCGTTGTTGCAGGCGATCGCGCGGTTGCGCGAGTCCTCCGCCCGTTAGGACGGCCGGAGTTCCTTGAAAATTTTCCAGCTCTTGAGCAATTCGACCGCCTTCTGCAATTGCACGTCCTGCTCCAACGACGGTTCGCCTGCGGCATCCACCGGCGGAGCGGCGGGTGCCGAACCGTTCTTGCCGGCTCCTTCCTCGGAGCCTTTGCCGTTCGGCGCAGCCGGCGCATCCTTGCCGCTCGCTTGCGGCTTGGCCGATTTGCCTTCGGCTTCCTTCTCGCCCGGTTTGCCTTCCGCCTTGGCGACCGTCTGGGCCTGCGGCTTGACCACGATGTCAGGCGTAATGCCGGTGGACTGAATCGACCGGCCCTTGGGGGTGTAATATTTCGCCGTCGTCAGACGCAGGCCGGATCCGTCTCCGAGCGGAAGAATCGTCTGGACGGAGCCCTTGCCGAACGAGGTCGTGCCGACGATCACCGCCCGCCCGTAATCTTGCAGGGCCCCCGCGACAATCTCCGACGCGCTGGCTGATCCTTCGTTGACGAGAATGATCATCGGGGCATCGTCCATCTGATCCTTGCCCTTGGCGATCCACTCGTCCTTCTTCCCTTCCCGTCCCTTCGTATAGACGATCAATTTCCCGTTGGGCAGAAATTGCTCGGAGACTTCGACGGCCGCCGTCAACAACCCGCCGGGATTGTTCCGCAGGTCGAGAATGGTCGACTGGAGCTTCTGGTCCTTGAACTGTTTCAAGGCGCGGCTCAAATCGCGTCCCGTCGCTTCCTGGAACTGGGTCAGCCGCACATAGCCGATATTGTCCATCACCTTCGACTTGACGCTTTCAATCTTGATCGTGTCGCGGACCAGGCTGAACTGCATCGGATCCGGAGTTCCGTCCCGCTGGATCGTCAGGTTGACCTTCGTCCCCTTCGGGCCCCGCATCTTCTGCACGGCATCCATCAGGGTGAGGTCCTTCGTCGACTCGTCGTTCACTTTGGTGATGAAATCCCCCGCCTTGATCCCGGCACGAAACGCCGGCGTCCCTTCGATCGGTGCGATGACGGCCAAGCGGTTTTCCTTCACCCCGATCTGGATCCCGACGCCGCCGAACTCGCCCTTCGTTTCGACCTGCATTTCCTTATACATTTCCGGCGTCATGTACGCCGAATGAGGATCGAGCGTGGACAGCATCCCCCGGATGGCCCCTTGGACCAAGTCCTTCACCTTTGTCTCATCGACGTAGTTTTTCTGCACCTGGGTCAGGACTTCGGAGAAGGTCTTCAGCTCCTCATACGACTCGGTCGCGTGACCGGTCCGCTCCCAGCCCTTCCCGATCACGACACCGAACAGCAATGCCAGCACGATCACCGGGCCTGCCATCCATAACCGCCGACGTGGAGACTGTTCCATCGTTTCGTCCTTTCGCGTTCCTGTGACTATCGTCTGGCCAACCACTGCAGAGGGTCGACTGGATCGGCCCCCTCACGCAGCTCAAAGTATAATGTATTTTCTCCGGTCACGCCCGTATCTCCCGTTTCTCCGATCGACTGCCCGGTCACCACCTGCGACCCAACCGTGGCGAGAATCTTGGAGGCATGGGCATACAACGAGAAAAAGCCGTTCGCATGATCCAAGATTATAACGAGTCCGTAGCCTTTCAACCAGTCGGCATAGACGACGGTGCCCGGCATGACCGCATGGATCGCGCTGCCCTCGACGGCCCGGATCTCGATCCCCCTCCGCTGCACGAACGTATTGAACGTCGGATGCTTTTGCCGCCCGAAGTGGGAGATGACCGCGCCGTCAACCGGCCAGGGCAACGTCCCCTTCGATCCCCGCGGCAGGAATCCCCCGGGCGGAGGCTTCGCGAGCGATGCCCGCCGCCGCTGCTCCATTTCCCGCAGCATGCTGTCGATACGGGAGGCGGACCGTTCCAATTCTTGCAGCACCCGTTCCGATGATTCTTTTTCCTGGGTGATCTTGGCCAGATAGACTTTCTTTTCTTTCTTCACCGACCGGATCTCATTCAGCTGCTTTTCCGTGCTCTGCTTGTACGCGACGATGCCGACACGGGCCGCCTCGCGCTGCCGCTCCGCCTCCTCCATATGAGCCACATCGCTCCGGAACGTTTCCATCAATCCGTAATCCCGTTCGGATACCGCAGAGAGGTACTGCAGCCGTCGCTGGAAATCCCCGTAGGAATCGGAGGCCAGAAGCGCCTTCCAGTAGCCGTACCGTCCCTCCATATATTGGACGCGCAGTCGAGCGAGGATGGCGTCCTGGCGCTGCCTGATGCTCTCGCGCAACCTGGTCACCTGCACGTTGATCGTCTCGATTTCCTGATCCTTCTTCTTGAGCTTCCGGCTGATGTCATGATGTGTCTGCCGGAGCTTGACGAGCCGTTCATCGAGGGTTTGGATTCCCTGTAGGACCGACTCCCGTTTCTTTCCGGCTTCATCCGCCTGGCGGCGAGTTTCTTCGATCTGCCCCTTCAGTTGCTCAAGCGCCTTGCGTTCCCGCTCGATCTTCTCGCTCAACGCGTCGGCGAACACCACCTGAGGCAGGAGCCACAGGACGACGCCCATCACCAGACCGACTCCCGTCGAACACCCTCGCGCTGCCGAGACCTGAAGACGTAGCCATGCGATGACCGAAACCCGGAGTCCGGCCCGGCGAGGAAACAGGGACGTCGATCGTGATCCGCTCATGTTCTGGCCTCATCGAACCGCCGCAGCGACACGAAGCTTCCGGCACAGCCCAGCGCCATCCCGACGACCACCAGCGCCAGACAGACGGGAAGCGGGAAGAACGTGATCAGCTGATCGATCCCGCTGAGGCGACCGCTGGCCGCCGTTTGCCGCCGGAACAGCTCGTATAAGAACTTCAACATGAACAGCGACAACGCGCTCCCCAGCCCGCCCAAGACTGCACCTTCGAGCAGATAGGGAATCCGGATGAATCCCGTCGTCGCGCCGATCAGCCGCAAGATGGCGATTTCGTCTTTCCGCGCGAACAGGGTCAGCCGGATCGTGTTGGCGATGATCGTCACGGCGGCCGCGGACAACACGAGCCCGATGCCGATGGCCACCAGCTCGATCGACCGGATGACCATGGCCAGCGCGTCGATCCAATCCTGATTGTAATCGACCTTCGCGACATCAGAAATCTGTCCGATCCGGTCCGACCAGCGCTTCACCGCGTCCGGAGTCCGAAACGGAGGACTCAACGTCACGACAAAGGAGGCCGGCAGCGGATTCTGCCCCAGCCCCTCCAGCAAATGGGACTCCGACGGAAACTGTGCCTTGAACTCACCCAGCGCCTGTTCCTTGGAAATGAAATGCATGGCGGAAACCGCCCGGTCGCCGCGCAGCTGTTGTTCGATCGCCCCGATCCGTTCGGAGGGGGTCTCCTCCTTTAAGTACACCATGATCTTGATGTCTTCCTGCAGCCATCCCGCCGCCGCGCGGAGATTGACATACAGCAGCAGAAAGATCCCGACGCAGGCCAGTGTAAACGCCGTCGTCAGGATGGCCACCATGGTCGTCGTGCGGTTCGTCCGCATGTTCACCCAGGCTTCGCGCAGCAGGTATGCGAGCGTCCTCATGCCGACACCTGTTGCTCGGGCACCAGCATGCCCGCCGAGAGCATCATGACGCGTCGGTTGACGTGCCGCATGACGAGCGGATCGTGCGTCGCCACTACCACGGTCGTCCCGCGGGCGTTGATCAGCTTGAAGAGCTCGATGATTTCGCTCGTCCGCTCCGGATCGAGATTCCCCGTCGGTTCGTCCGCCAGCAGCACCACCGGCCCGTTGACGATCGCACGCGCGATGCAGACCCGCTGCTGCTCCCCGGTGGACAGGCCGACCGGCAACTGCTCCCGCTTGTGCTCGACCCCCACCGCGCGCAAGGCTTCCGTGACTTTTCGCCGGATATCGGACACCGAGGCGCCCTGGACGAGGAGAGGCAGCGCCACGTTCTCGAAGACGGTCTTTTTCGGCAACAGGCGGAAATCCTGAAACACCGTTCCCACCTTGCGCCGCAGATAAGGAATCTCCGACTGCTTCAGGGCCGCCACGTTCTTCCCCTGCACAAACACCTGTCCGCTGTCCGGCCGTTCGGCTCCGATCAGCAGGCGCAACAAGGTCGACTTGCCGGCGCCGCTCGCGCCCATGAGCAGGACGAACTCGCCCTTCTCGATGTTCAGTGTGACGTCCGACAGGGCCGGGCGCCGATCGAATTGTTTCGACACATGCAGGAGTTGAATCATCGGGTCTACCAGCGTTGATCGTCTCCGGGGACTTCGAAGGCGTTCGGAATGTGTTCGATTCGGGAGGCGCCGGAATCCCCGCCCTGCAACAACACCACGTCGAACCGGCAGGGCCGCTTCGTGAGATGGTGGCGCGCCAGGAATTGCGAGGCCAACTGAATCAACTTCTCCTGTTTGCGCCGATCCACCGCTTCGATGGCGCCGCCGAATTCTTCTGTCCGACGCGCCTTCACTTCCACGAACACCAAGACGGAACCATCCTCGGCCACCAGATCCAACTCCCCGATCGAAGAGCGCAGATTCCTTGCCAGAATGCGATAGCCCTTCCCTTTCAGGAATCGTTCCGCGGCCGCCTCTCCTTCTTGCCCAAAGAGCCGTCGCGGGTCAAGGATTGTCACGCTATCGTCCGCTCCGATGTCTGATGTGATGGTACCGCACCCTGCGGGTCAGAAACCTCTCGGCGGAACAGCTGCGCCACCGGCGCGAAGGTCCGACGATGGATCGGGCTGGGACCGTGCTCCGAAAGGCGCAGCAGATGTTCTGCAGTCCCGTAGCCTTTATGGGAAAGAAAATTGTATTCGGGATAGCGCCGGTGATAGTCGGCCATCAGACGGTCTCTGGTGACTTTCGCCACGATAGAGGCTGCCGCGATCGACAACGAGAGGGCGTCGCCTTTGATGATCGACCGGAAAGGGAGCTGGCTGCCGGGAAGGGTAATAGCGTCGAGCAGCAGGAAATCGGGGGATGAGGACAGACCGGCTACCGCTCGATGCATCGCCAGCCTGGTGGCCTCCAAGATATTCGACCTGTCGATCTCCTGTTCGGAGGCCGATCCGACTCCGATGGCCACGGCACGCCCGACGATCAGGTCATAGAGCCGATCGCGCTCGGCCTCGCTCAGTTGCTTGGAATCATCGACGCCGCTCAGACGACAGCGGGTCGGCAGAATAACCGCCGCCGCGATGACGGGACCGGCCAGGGGGCCCCGTCCCGCTTCGTCCAAGCCGGCGATGCGGCGATACCCGCACCGCCTGGCCTCTAATTCAAATTCGTCGGTCGGTCCCACGCAGCGCCTACACCGGACATGCCGATGGGGCGGATGCCCCTCGTGGTCGGACGAAACAGAGAACGACTAGGACTTCGCGGCCGCCGCGGGTTCCGCCGCCTCAGGGGCGCCGGCTGCGCCGGACTGGGTCTTCGACTCGCCCACGAACTCCCGGTCTTCCACTTTGGAGAACTTGCCCTTCTTCCCGCGCAGGTAATACAACTTCGCGCGGCGGATCTTGCCTTGGCGCACCACGTCGATCTTGGTCACGATCGGCGAATGCAACGGGAATATCCGCTCCACCCCGACGCCGTACGACAGCTTGCGGACGGTAAAGGTCTCCGTATTCAAGCTGCCCTTCCGGGCGATGACCGCCCCTTCGTACACCTGAATGCGTTCCTTTTCGCCTTCGACGACCTTCACATGTACGCGAACCGTGTCCCCGATCTCGAACTTGGGAACCGATTTCTTCGTGAACGACCGCTGGACTCTCTCTAACTGATTCATGACGTCACCTCTCCTCTCCACAACGAACCGGCGTCTCCTGAACGCCTTCGCGAATAATGTCATCCAACAACTGCCGATCTTCCGCCGTGAACTCCCGATGGCTCAGGAGGTCCGGCCTCCGCTGATAGGTCGCCCGCAACGCCTCTTTGCGTCGCCACAGACGAATCGCCTCATGGTGACCGGACACCAGCACCTCCGGCACCGTCATCCCCCGCACGTCGGCCGGCCTGGTGTAGTGCGGATATTCCAACAAGCCGTCCGTAAACGATTCTTCCACGATCGAGGCCGGATCCCCCAAGACCCCGGGAACCAGCCTGGCCGCGGCATCGATCACCACCAACGCCGCCAACTCGCCGCCGGTCAGCACGTAGTCGCCCACCGACAGTTCCTCGGGCTGGAGCGCCGCCCTCACCCGTTCGTCGATCCCTTCATAATGTCCGCAGAGCAGCACCAGCCGCCGCGTCTCCATCGAAAGGTTCTTCGCATAGTCCTGCGTAAAGGTGCGTCCATGCGGCGAAGGCAACAGGAACCGGATGGACTCGCCCTGCTGCGCCGCCTCCGCTCGAATCTGCTCTACGGCGCGCAGAATGGGTTCCGCCTTCATGACCATCCCAGCGCCGCCGCCGTACGGCACGTCGTCGGTCACCCGATGCTTGTCCAGCGTAAAATCGCGCAGATTGTGCACCCGCACCTCAAGCAGCCCTTTCTCCTGGGCCCGCTTGAGCATGCTGGCGCCGACCACCGGCGTGATCATCTCCGGAAACAACGTGATGACGTCACAACGCATCGCGATCCTCGACCATCCCCTCGATCAAACGTACGACCATCTTCCGTGCGCGCAAATCGATCGACGTCACGAATTCTTTGGCGGCAGGAATGAGCACTTCCCGGCTTCCCTGCTTGACGACGATCACATGTTGCCCGGGCAGCTCCCACAGTTGCTCGACGAGTCCCAGTTCGCCACCCCGCTCATCGACGACGGTCAACCCCACGAGATCACATTCGTAAAACTGGTCATCCGATCGACCCGGCACGTTCCCACGCGGAATCTGGATCAGCCCGCCTCGCAGCAGACCGGCTTCCTCCGGCGTGGTGATTCCTGCGAACTGCACGATGTATGTCGAACCGGCCCGGCGCACGCCCGTCACGGTCCGGTCCTGCGCCTGCCCTGTCGCCCCGACGACACTGACTTGGTCGAGATGATCGAACCGGCCGGGCACGTCGCTGAGGGACCGGACTTTGACCGCCCCTTTCACACCGAACGGGCGTTCGATCTTGCCGATCGTCACACGCTCGTCTTGGGCCGTCGGCACGGACTAGGCCCCCTTCTTCTTAGCCGCCTTCTCGGTTTCGAACTGCTTCCACAATCCGGACCGGCGGAGCAGTGTCTTGACCGTCACCGTCGGCTGCGCCCCCTGGTGCAACCAGGTCAGCACCCGCTCTTGCTTCAACTCGGGAAGACCCGCCTGCTTGAGCGGATCGAAGATTCCCAGAATTTCCAGGAATCGCCCGTCGCGGGGCTTGCGGGAATCCGCGGCCACCACACGATAGATCGGCCGCTTATGTCGTCCGGTTCTCGTCAATCTCAAATGAACTGCCACGGTCGTTCCTCCTTGCGATTAAATGAGCGATCAGCGGTCGCTGTCAGCCCCTTATGGTTGCACATTCGATTCTGAAAGCTGAGGCTGCCAGCCGAATGCGGTCCTCACATCGAACGCATGAGTTGCGCCAATTGGCGGCGCCCCCCTGCTCCTGTCATCACTTTGGCGATCTTGCGCGCAGACAAAAATTGTTTGATCAGCCGATTGACTTCCATCACATTCGTGCCGCTGCCGCGCGCGATGCGCTTCTTCCGGCTACCGTTGATGAGCGTATGGTCGCGCCGCTCCCGCGTCGTCATCGAGTCGATGATCGCAACGACTCGCTTCATGTCCCGTTCCGGCGTCTGCCCTTCCAACGCGCCCTTCAGCTTTTGCCCACCCGGCAACATGCCGAGAATCTGATCCAAGGAGCCGAGCTTGTACACCTGCTGCAACTGGGCGCGGAAGTCTTCCAACGTGAAACTACTGCTCGAAAGGCGGCGCTGCGCCTCCTCCGCCTGCTCGCGCGTGAAACTTTCCTGCGCCTTCTCGATCAGCGAAAGCACATCGCCCATCCCGAGAATCCGGGAGGCCATGCGGTCCGGATGAAACAGCTCCAACGCATCCAGCTTTTCGCCCACACCCAGGAATTTGATCGGCTTCCCGGTCACGGCGCGAATCGACAACACCGCGCCGCCGCGCGCATCTCCCTCGACTTTCGTCAGGATCATGCCGGTGAGTCCGATCTGCTGATCAAATTGCCCGGCCATCGTGACGGCGTCCTGGCCGGTCATGGCATCGGCGACCAGCAGGACTTCCTGCGGCCGAACCGCGGCCTTCACCGCAACCAGTTCACCCATGAGCTCACCGTCGATGTGGAGACGGCCGCCCGTGTCCAGCACGACCAGATCGAAACCCTGTTCCCGCCCGCGTTCCACACCGGACGTACAGATCCGCACGACATCGGCCTGCGATGCGCCGGCCTGATCCTGGCGGTGCACGTCGACGCCCAACTCTCGCCCCAAGCTGGCTAACTGATCGCCGGCTGCCGGTCGACGAGGATCCGCCGCCACAAGCAACACGCGTTTGCCTTGGCCCTTGAACAGCTTCGCGAGCTTGCCACAGGTGGTCGTCTTTCCGGCGCCCTGCAATCCGACCATCATGACGACGGTTGGGGGCGTGGACGCGAGGCTCAAGCCCGCCTTTTCTCCACCCATCATGGCCCGCAGTTCGTCCCAGACAACCTTGACGACCTGATGGCCTGGGGTCAGGCTCGACAAAACTTCCTGACCAACCGCTTTTTCCCGAACGCGCTCGATGAACTCCTTGACGATCTTGAAGTTGACATCAGCCTCCAGGAGGGCCAAGCGGACTTCCTTTAACGCTTCCGCGATGTTCTGTTCCGTCAGGACTCCGGTGCCCCGGAGTTTCTTCAGGATTTTTTCGAATTTTTCGCTGAGCTGATCCAGCATGGGCGTCTCAAAGAAAAAGGCGATCGAAGCGCTGCCTCCAGATCTCCGATCACCTCGAAAAATCTAGCAAAATAGCATCGGGCAGTGTAGAGGACCCCTCCTCAGAAGTCAAGGGATCGACCGTCACATTTTGTTGACTTGACCGAGCCCTTTCGCTATGGTCCTCTTAGAAAATCGGCGTCTCTCATCAACGGGTTATGAGGCAAACCTCATGAGAAAATCACCCTGGGTCCTATTGATGTTCCTGCTCATCGGGGGCCTGCTCGGCGGGATTCTTGGGGAAATTCTCCGGGTCATGGCCCCGCAAGGCACGATCCAAAGCCTGTTCGCCACAAACGTCACCCCCGGTATCAGCCCGCCCCTCACGATCGATCTCATCCTCCTGAAACTGACGTTCGGCTTCAGCCTGAAAGTCAGCCTGTTGAGCGTGCTCGGAATGTTCCTGGGGGTCTACCTCTACAAGAACGTTTAGCGATCGGATCGCAGTTCTAATTCCTTCAGCTTCAAGGCCTTGATTCTGTTCCGCAGCGCCGCCGCTTTTTCGAATTCCAGCAGCTTGGCCGCGGCTTTCATCTCCCGCTCCAGGTCCTGGATCAGCTGTGCAACCGAGGCATCGGACCCGTACGACGCCGGCGACTCTGCCGCCAATTCGAGTTGGACGGGCTCGGCCAGAGCATCGGTGTATTCCAGCGACGAAATCTCTTTCTTGATACCGGTCGGCACGATACTGTGCCGCTCATTGTACGCAGCTTGAATAGTCCGGCGGCGCTCGGTCTCGTCGATCGCGGCTCGCATGGATTCGGTCACGATATCGCCGTAGAGAATGACCCGGCCCCGTAAATTCCGCGCCGCCCGTCCGGCCGTCTGAATGAGCGCCCGATAGGAACGCAGGTAGCCTTCCTTGTCCGCATCCAGGATGGCGACCAAACTGACCTCCGGGAGATCCAATCCTTCGCGCAACAGGTTGATCCCGACCAGCACGTCGAAGACACCCCGACGAAGATCCCGCACGATTTCTGCCCGTTCCAACGTCTTGATGTCGGAATGGAGATAGCGCACCTTGATGCCTAAGTCGTGATAATACTCGCTCAGATCTTCCGCCATCCGCTTCGTCAACGTCGTCACCAGCACACGCCCGCCCTCCGCCGCTTCGGCACGCACCTCCCCCAGAAGATGCTCGACCTGTCCTGTCGCCGGCCGGACCTCGATGACGGGATCAAGTAGGCCCGTCGGCCTGATGATCTGTTCGACCACCGTACCCCCGACCCGCTCCAACTCATAGGGCCCGGGGGTGGCGGAGACATAAAGCACTTGGTTTACGCAGCGTTCGAACTCTTGAAACGTGAGCGGGCGATTATCCACTGCGGACGGCAAGCGAAACCCGTAGTCAACGAGCGTCTTTTTGCGGGAATAGTCGCCTTCATACATGCCGCCGACCTGCGGCACGGTCGCGTGGGATTCATCGACGATGAGGAGAAAATCCTTAGGGAAGTAGTCGATGAGCGTCGGAGGGGGCTCGCCGGGCGCCCGCCCGCTCAGGTGGCGGGAATAGTTTTCGATCCCGTGGCAATACCCCATGGCCCGGATCATTTCCAAATCGAATTTTGTCCGCTGGGCGACCCGCTGCGCCTCCACGAGCTGGTTATGCTTCTTGAAATACGCGACACGCTCGTCGAGCTCTTCTTCGATCCCCGTGATGGCACGCTCATACCGGTCCGGCGCGATCAGGTAATGCGTATTGGGATAGACCGTGAACTTCGGCAGCTTGCCGAGAGACTTGCCGGTCAAGGGATCGATTTCATGGATGGCGTCGATCACATCGCCGAACAGCTCGATGCGGACCGACCGCGCATCGTTCGACGCGGGAAAGATTTCCACCACGTCCCCCCGCGCCCGAAACGTGCCTCGATGAAAATCGACGTCGTTGCGCGCGTATTGGATTTCGACCAGCTTCGCCAGCATCTTCTCCCGCCGGATCTCCATCCCCTCTTCCAGGTAGAGCACCATCCCGTGATAGATCTCCGGTGATCCCAGGCCGTAGATGCAGGAAACGGAGGAGACGATCAGCACGTCGTTGCGCTGCAACAACGACGTGGTCGCCGCATGACGCATTTGATCGATTGCGTCGTTGATCGAGGCATCTTTCGCGATGTACGTGTCGGACTGTGGAATATAGGCTTCCGGCTGGTAATAGTCGTAGTAGCTGATGAAATACTCGACGGCGTTCTGCGGAAAGAACTGTTTGAACTCCTGATAGAGCTGGCCTGCCAACGTCTTGTTGTGGACCAGGACCAGCGTGGGTTTCTGAACCTGTTCCACCACGTTGGCCATCGTGAAGGTCTTGCCGGAGCCGGTCACGCCGAGCAAGGCTTGATGCTTGCGGCCGGCACGAAGACCCGCGACCAACTGTTCGATGGCCGAACCTTGATCCCCGCAGGGTTTGAACGGTGCTTCGAGTTTGAATGGCGGCATGCAACGACCTTCAGGCCGTCACTCTACCACGAGGCGAGGAACTGCTTCACAACGGGGAATCGCGGTCGCACCCGGAGGCGCAACCGCGATGGTGTGTGACGGGAAACGGAACGCTCAGCGACCGAACCGTCTGGCTGCGCTGCCCGGAGCGCCGTGACGGCTGAATCCCTCGCGGGCTCCGCCTTCATGAGAGCGGCGATGGATCCCTTCGGGCCGGCGTGGACGATGATGAGGCGCCGGCCGCTCTTCGTTCGAGACGGGCGCCGCAGCCGGCAAACCGGCCAATTCGGGAAGCGGAAGCTTTGTCGTCTGAATCCGCAGCTGCTTGACCAAGCGAAGATATTCACGTTCTTCGGCTTGCGACAGAATCAAGAACGTCGAGCCTTCCTTCTCCGCACGGCCCGTGCGCCCCGATCGATGCACATAGGAATTGGGATTGATCGGCAGCTCGTAGTGAATAACCTGCGTGACATCGGGAATGTCCAACCCACGCGCGGCCACGTCGGTCGCCACCAGCGCCCGGATGCGTCCGGCACGGAACGCGCCGAGCGTCCGCTCCCGCTGCGCCTGGCTGTGGTTTCCCGTGATCGAACCGACGGACGCACTCTCACCGCCCAGCTTGGCCGCGAGCCGCCGCACCTTGTACTTTTGGTCACAGAAGACCATGGAGCGTTCGCCCGGCTTGGTGCCTTGCAAGAGCGTATGGACGAGCTGCGTTCGTGTATGCTCGGCCTGCACGACGTAGTACGCGTGCGTGATTGTGGTCGGGCTGTTCAGCCCTGGATCGACCGAAATCTTCGCCGGATCACGCAACATGCTCTGTGCGAGCTGATGAATCTCTGACGAAAACGTCGCGGAGAACAACAGCGTCTGCCGTTCCTTCGGCAGCATGTTCAGGATCCGCTGAATGTCTCTGAGAAACCCGCGATCGAGCATCTGATCGGCTTCGTCCATGACCAACCAGGTCACGCTGTTCAGATGCAAATGCCCGGAACCGGCCAAGTCGAGCAATCGACCGGGGGTCCCGACCACCACCAGCGGCGGCCGGCGCAACGCACGGTAATGCCGTTCGATCGGTGTCCCGCCGTACACGGCGAGGGACGTCACGGCCGGAGGCGCGTACTTACGCAATTCCATTTCAATCTGCAGGGCCAACTCGCGTGTGGGGGCCAAAATCAAAAACTGCGGGCATCGCTTCGGCTCCGGTCCGGCAGACCGCATGGCCCGCTCGATCATCGGCAGAAGAAACGCCAACGTCTTTCCGCTTCCCGTCTTGGCCTGGGCCATCAAATCGCGGCCCTCGAGGGCGGGCCGCACCGCCGCCTGTTGAATCGGCGTGGGCACCGTGATGCCAGCTTGTTGCAGGCGTTGGGTCAAGAACGCGGACAGACTCATCTCGTCAAACGTAGACATAGAACTCCTTGTGTGGGTCAACTTCCTGGGACTGCTAGACGGCCGAACGGGCGGCCGAGGGACACATCGTGAGGATGGGCAATTCTAGGAAGGAACAATGGCGGGGCGACATCTGCGGCGCCCCGCCGAAAACATTAGCTACCGTTTAGTGACGGCCGCCACCGAACCCGCCGCGGCCTCCGCCGCCCGAACGCGGTTCTTGCGGACGCGCTTCGTTGACCGTCAACGTGCGGCCGCCCAGTTGGGTACCGTTCAGCGCGGTAATCGCCGCCTGAGCCTCAGAATCGCTGGACATTTCCACGAAGCCGAAGCCGCGGGACTGACCAGTGAACTTATCGGTGATGATTCGAGCTGAAGCCACTGCACCATGCGCGGCGAACAAATCGCTCAGCTGCTGCTCGGTCGTGGAATAGGGCAACCCGCCAACGTAAATCTTAGAACCCATTGGGTTCCTCCTTTGAGAAAATAGTGTTGTCTTGGACTCGAGAAGAGGTGAGGAAGGAATGGGCCGAAGACGCAAACACGATGGCGACTCAGGTCGACTTCCGATCAGATCCCGGGCGAAACCAAAACAACATCAGTATCAGGCCTTGTCACTCTCTGCTGTATTACCACCAGGCCTTTCGCGGCAATACACGGGGGAACTGTACCCCATGGCAGGCGCAAAAGCAAGTAAGGAGAGATTTTTCCGCCACCCTAGTAGACAGCCTGGTCAGAAAATGGCCGTTGGGTGAAAAACGGAATGGCATGCAAGCCGTCGAAAAGTAAGGGCGACTTTCCTTTGACCAGCGGCCCGACCTATCCCAGACTGAAGGTCTGATCGTGCACGGAGGGTACCATTAAACCGTCGAAGTAAGCGTTGATGACGTCCTTGCTGATGATCGTATCGCGCTGCACACGAAGGGAACGCCAGTTCCCGGCCTTTGGTGAAATCGCCGTCGGCCCCAGCACGGCCTCGCTTCCATCGATGACCCGGATCGTGTGCAGCAGTTTCTTGGATAGATCGACGGTGACCGCCTAGAAATTCGCCGTATCCTTGAGCTCGATGACTACGCCTCAACGCCGTCTTCCTCGGAAAACCGAAGCCGGATCGAGACGTCCGGATATTCGTACAAGAATTTTTCAGCGACGAGTACACGGGGGCAGGTGGCCTCCGGGCAATCCGATGCCGCGTGGAGCACGTTCCGCGACCATGGCGCTTCGTCGTCCGTCCCGATGATCCATGGGGCAGCTCCTTCGCCCGATCGACTCAACGAGACAAATCCCTTGGGAAACTCGTCCAGTTGTTGTTGATCGAAGGTCCACCGATTGAACAACCCACCGAGCGCCTGTTCCTTCAAGCGGGTTTCCTTCTCCGCATGGCTCTCCGCTTGAATCGCCAAGACGGGCGACACGGCCATGAGCGACAGCCCTGCGAGTGCCCACCACACCTTGATCAGCACGGTCTCTCAACCCTCTGGCCCCACCTGAATCGAAGGCGCCCTACCCGCGCTTGTTGATTTGCAGAATGTCCTGCTGCAACCGGTCACGCTGGGCGAGGATGTGTTTTCGACGCCGCCAACGGTCCCACGTCCACCACCTCAGCTTGTCCTGAAACGTCACCAGCGGAGGCCGCGCACTGCCGGCCGGAGCGTGCTGAAATTCATATCCGTGATGGCGGTCTCGGTTCTCGAAGAATCGCCGGTAGAGATGATCGTATACACCTTTGCCGAAATCGCCTCCCGCCACGTTACGCCTCCCTCACAACAACGAATCCAACTGCTTTGGTTCCGTAACCGGAGCCGAACACGTCCGTCGATGGCACACATAGGCCGCCGGACTCCCCTTGATCATCGTCTTCCCCACAGCCAAGGGCAGATCCGGCTCTCCCACACGCCGCGGATCCTCCACGACCAACAGGGTCCGATTGGGTACATATCGCTGATAGACCGTGGACAACAAGGCCTCCGTCATCGGATTTCCACGCCCCCCCACTACGACGACTTCCTTCGGCCAGGAGAGATACCAGTCCAACGCACAGAGCATCGCGGAGGACCCGTAGGGGTTTCTCGCCATCGCGGCCTGGAACAATTGCAGCACCTGCCCGGCCCGCTCATGATAGCGCTCCTGTCCGGTGAAAGAGAAGAGCCTCAACAACACCATGGCGGCCAACGCGTTCCCGGAAGGGATGGCGCCATCGGAACCGGTCTTCATCCGCTGGAGCAGCAGCTCATGATCGTGGCTCGTAAAGAAGAACCCGCCCTCTTTCTCGTCCCAGAACTGGGCCAGCATCGACTCGGAAACAGCCGAGGCTTGATCCAAGTACCATCGGTGGGACGTCGCTTCGAATGCATCGAGCAGCGCCGTCGCAAGCCAAGCCGCGTCGTCAAGATACCCATTGAGCCGCCCCTTGCCGGCATACACAGTCCGACACACTTTCCCGCCGTGGTATGCATAATCGACGAGGTACGTCAGCGCCTGTTCCGCCGCCGCGAGATAGGCCGAGGTCCCGAAGGCATGGTAGGCATCGAGATAGGCCGAGATCATCATGCTGTTCCAGCTCGTCAGGATATTTTCATCCCGCTGCGGCTTCACGCGCCGCTCCCGCGCCGCGAGCACTTTAGTCCGCAGAGGCAGGAGGAGCGCCTCCGCCTGTTCCTGCTCCTCGGGGGACGAAGTGAGACTCCCCAACCGATGCAATACGTTCTTCCCTTCGAAGTTGCCGGACTCCGTCACGCCGTAGAGCCGGCAGAACTCTTTCCCTAACTCCGCGCCCAGCACCTCGGTGATCTCCTGCGGCGTCCAAAGAAAGTACCCGCCTTCATGTCCTTCACTGTCGGCGTCCTGCGCGGCGAAGAATGCCCCGTCCGGATGCGTCAGTTCACGGCGCACGTAGTCCAGGGTCTGGTCGATTACCGTGCGAAACCGCTCCTCTTTCGTGAGACGCCACCCATTGAGATAGATCCGCACTACTTGCGCATTGTCGTAGAGCATCTTCTCGAAATGCGGCACCATCCATTGTCCGTCGACCGAATATCGATGGAACCCGCCTCCGAGATGATCGTAGATTCCTCCGGCCGCCATGGTTCGAAGCTGCAACAAGACCTTCTGACGGAGCGCATCATCCTTCGACCTGGCCGATACCCGAAGCATCAAGTCGAGCGGGGGGACGGTGGGAAATTTCGGCCCATCCCCGAATCCTCCGTGCACGTCGTCGAAGAGTTGTTCCAGTTCCCTTCCTGCCCGGAGCAGCAATTCATCGGTCAGCGGCTGACCATCACGTACCGGCACGCCGACACGCAGCAGCCCGCTTCTCACCCGCTCGACATTCTTAACGACGTCTTCCCGATGATGCCGGTAGGCCTCGACGATTCCTTTCAGAATGTCGGGGAATCCCGGCAAGTTGTAGCGCGGAACCGGCGGGAAATAGGTCCCTCCATAGAAGGGTTCCTGTTCCGGAGTCAGGAACATCGTAAGCGGCCAGCCACCCCCCCGTCCCGAAAACACTTGGACGGACTTCTGGTAAATCTCGTCCAGATCGGGACGCTCCTCCCGATCCACCTTGACGTTGATGAACTCGTCATTCATCTGCTTTGCAATGTCCGGATGTTCGAAACATTCGTGGGCCATGACGTGACACCAGTGGCACGCTGAATACCCGATCGACAGGAGAATCGGCTTGTCTTCAGTCTTTGCGCGAGCCAGCGCCTCCGGCCCCCAGGGATACCAGTCCACGGGATTGTCGGCATGCTGCCGCAAATAGGGGCTGGCTTCGATGCTCAAACGATTCGGCATAGCATCAACGATTCATCAGTCCGTGAAAAGTGTAGCAGAGTCGAAAACGGGTTATAGTATCCCTCTGTCGACCACCCTGCAACGGATCTCGCGCCCGCTGCACGTTGTATGGTATAGGCTCGAGTATGATCCGCCGGTCCATGCGTCATGTCGTAGCCCCCCTCCTGAAATGGTTCCTGCCGATGTGGGCCCTGTGGTGTCTTGCTACGCCAGAAATCCATTCGCAACCGGCGGATCCTGAGACCGCCTTGTTCTCCGCGCTGAATCAGATATCCGGCGAACGGATGCTGACGGACGTCACCGACCTCAGCCGCAATTTCAACGGCCGCCAAGCCGGCACGGAAGACGACCTCAAGTCAGCCCAATGGATGCTCGAGCGGTTCCGACAGGCCGACGTGAAGGCGCCGGTCATTCGAGGCTTCCCACCCATCCCGATTTTGGCTCAAGGGAAGGATGGATCGGCGCTGGGTGTCATGGCCAGCATACTCCCTTCCTCCAGCATCGAACCCAATGCTTCACTGAGTATCTCGGCCGGAGGCGATGCAGCCTCTCGACAACTCGGGACCGATTATTTGCCGATCCTCGATTCGCCCGCGGCCAACGTGCGGGGCCCCATCGTGTTTGTAGGGTATGGCATCGTGGATACGGCCCATCAGATCGACGATTACGGAGGAATCGATGTCAAAAATAGTATCGTCTTGTTCCTCCGCGGAAAGCCGGATTATCTCCAGCAACCGGTCAGCCACGCAGACAAGGTCCGCATCGCGCAGCAACGAGGGGCGATCGGGTACCTGACCGCTACGGGACCGTTACTGAGTCCCTACGAAGCAAGACGCGGGGTCACGGGGACACCAAGCGCATTCTATGGGTTGACGGCAGAGGGCTCGTCACTTCCGGGCGCATGGATCAACACACCAGTGGCGGAGGAACTGCTCGCCCAGACCGCCTCTTCTCAGCTCAGCACCTTGCGCGCCAGGCAGGAGCAGCTCAACAAGTCACCCACTACACAGGCCCTGCGCATCGATCGCTTCTGTGCGCTCACGTGGGACAGCAAGCCGACCGACGGGCTGCTGATCAACGTCCTCGGGCTCATCCCGGGAGCCGATCCACTCGTCGGCCACGAGACGGTCATCATCGGAGCCCATCGCGACCACTTCGGAAAACAAGCCGGTCTGCTCTTTCCCGGCGCGGACGACAATGCGTCCGGCACCGCAGTGATGCTCGAAACGGCACGGGTCTCCGCCCGCATGCCGCGGCCCAAGCGCTCGCTTCTCTTTGTTTCATTCAGCGGGGAAGAACGGGGGCTGCTCGGATCCCGACTCTATGTCGGTCGGCCCGTGGTGCCGCTGAAGCAGACCAAGGCCATGATCAACATCGACCATGCGGGGATTGGGAACGGGCGGTTAACAGTCGGGGTAACTGGCCTCGAGAAGCAGTTAGCGCAGGAAGCGGGACAGGTCGCAGGACTCGCCGACAAACTCGACCTCTTCGGATTTTTCCCGGGCGGCGATCACGTGCCGTTCAAAGAGGCCGGAATCCCGACCGTCACGGTGGTCAGCGGCGGCGTGCACCCACATTTCCACCAGCCGTCGGACAGTGCCGACACGATCAATCCGGACGTCTTGCAGTCAGCCGCGCGTTACGTAGTGGCGCTGGCCTGGCAACTCGCCAATATGCCGTGACCCGGCTACACTCTCGAAATCTTCTCCTTCTAACGAATGTGGAACAGTGACCGTCGGATGCCCGCACCTGCCCGTTCAAGTTTTCTCCACGAACTCTTATCATTCATCGAAACCCAACGTCGTTCTTCCTTACGGTAATGCCAATCTTGATCATTCTGATAGAAGACCTGGCTGTCGCGTCCCTCAATGATGTTCAGTATCTCATTATCGTGGTAGTTCAACTCGTCGTAGTCGGTCAGCGCCTTCTGTCCCATCTCCGAATAGAGGCTGGTCAGCTCGATCAAGAGATCATTTAGCTGCACCTGGAGCGGCTTTACCTTCAGCCCAATTTTTTTCGCCTCCCGGAGCGTGATCGGATAGCTATGGGAGGGATATTCTGAATTGAGGTGTGTGCTGATCGTTTCCGCTCGCTTCTCATCGTCCATGTGGTACGCCATGATTTCTTTACATATCCGAATCGACAATGAGCTGGCCCTATCCGCAGAGCCAATCACCAGCGGATTTAGATACTGGAAAATCGCCTGATAGGGATTCGCGTCGGTAGGCTTCGAGTCCGCGCGCCACAAATTGACCACCCGGCTCAGTTCATTCAACCCGACGCTCACCCGATGATTATTAACGTCCGTCGGGGACAAGTCGTGGCGGATCGACGTATCGATGGCGGTGAGAAATGCCAACGGCCCCATTTGAATCTCATCGGCGCCCAGCGCCATCATCGTCGCCGCCGATGCGCATTCCAATGGGACCAAGACGATCAAGCTATCAGCAAACTCCCGCAGGAGGTGGACGATCCGCAGTGAAGCCTGCACGGCGCCTCCATCCGACTTAATCAGGAGGTAGATACGCCGCTGCCGACCTATTTCTTGAGCACCTCATAGAATCCGACAGTGTCGTTCTGGCATACAGATCCATTTGGTGACGTCCAGTATGCGAGAAATTTCCCTTCCAATTTCGACTCAAGTTTTTCGATAATGGCCTGCGTTTTGTCGAAGAGCACAGGAGGCTGCTTCACAGTCACGGCTGCAGTTCTTGCCATGGTTTGTCCTTGGTTAGACCTGAACGTGAAGGGGAAATGCCCTGTCTGCGGGCCCTTCACAATGAAAAGGATCAGTTGCTGAAAGAATAGCAAACCTTCCGTATCGATCAAGGATGTTTGGGGTTCATGCACAAGGGCGCAGTGCGATTGCGTACGACCAGATGGGGCTGGAGTCTAGCCGCTCAGGGAATTTCGTCGATGAGGGTGGATTGAATCGGCGATAGCGGCGGTGTGCGTCTCGGAGGGCCTGGCAGCACGATCGGAGAGCCCACCTGATTGGCGCCCTGAATCAGACCGATCGACAACTGGGGGCCGAATGTGGTGACGGCGCCGCTCCAAGCCTGACCGGTCGTAGGATTGCGGAAACTGAAGGACTGAAAGTTCTGGCCCGGGTTATAGAGATACCCCTGTGTGCCCTGGCTGTCGAGATAAAGGCTGGCGGGTCCGGTCAGATTGAACAACGGCGCAACGCCACCGTCGAATCCCCGCACGCTGGAAATCGTTTGGGCCTGAGCAAGCTGCGGCAGTCCGAGGATCACCAGCGACAGCAGGCTGGAGGTCATGAGGAGTTGCCGCATCTGAAGTAGTCGATGACAGGCCAACATGAAGTCATTATAGTATGGGCGGGAACCGGCTGTCGACCAAAGGGGGAGTTATGCAAGACCGAAGCACTGGAAACCGCTGGCGCAACCTGGCACCGCTTGTCGGATTGGGCTTCATCGTCGCGGTCGGCCCGACCCAGGCAGCCGACGACAGCACGACCTCCCCGACCGCCGAGCGTCGAGAATCGATTTCGCTCGCCGACGCCGCCTTACGGGCGCTCAAGAACAATCTGGACATCAGCATCAGCCGGCAAACGAAAGACAGCCGGCTCACGGACATCGTCGTCGAGCAAGCGAAATTCGATCCGACTTTGAGCGTCAACGGTCAGTACAACCGTACGGTCAATCCACTCAACCGACCGGTCTTCGGCGGAACGACCGGCGCCTTGAATAATATCGAGACCTTCGACCAGCGCAACCATTCCGTCACCCTCGATGCCACGACGAACCTCCTCACCGGCGGTAACGTCGACTTGAACTACAGCCCGGCGCGCACCAACGTGAATCAAAACGTCGCGACGGGGTTCTTGTTCAACCCTGCCTGGACCGGAGGCTTGGCCCTGACACTGACCCAGCCGTTGCTCCGTAATGCAGGTATTGACGTGAACAAGACCTTTATTCATATCGCCCAGAACAACGCGACGGTCGAAGAGCACGTCTTCCGAGACCGTGTGCTGACGGTCCTCGCCACGGTTGAGCAGACCTATTGGGAAGTGGTGTTCGCCAACGAAAATTTGAAAGTGGCGGAGGCCGCGTTGAAGGCCGCCCAAGAGCTGCTGGCCAGCAACCGGGCCAAGGCCAAGGCCGGCGTGATGTCGATCGTGGACGTCCTGCAAGCCGAAGCAGCGGTAGCCTCGCGGGTCGAGCAAATCCTGGTCGCCGACAAATCTATCCGCGACCAGGAGGATCAATTCCGGCGATTGTTGAACCCCGGCGAAGAAGAACTCCGCCTCGACATGCGGCTGACCCCGAAGGACCAGCCGATGGTGGCCCTCCAGCCGATCAGCCTGCAGGAAGCGATCGACATCGCCATCGACAGGCGGCCGGAGATCGTGCAAGCGAAGAAGAACGTGGAAACCAGCGATCTGAACACCAAGTTCGCCAAGAACCAGCTGCTGCCGACGCTCTCGTTCCAGGGCACCATGGGCATGGCCGGACTGGGCAAGGACTACGGCGATTCGGTGAACCGCAATTTCAGCGGAGACTACTACAACTACGGCGCGGGGCTCGTGCTCAGTTATCCGCTCGGGAACCGATCGGCCTGGAGCACCTACAGCCGCCGGCAGATGGAAGGCAAGAATGCGGAGGCCTCTCTCGCGAGTGTGCGCCAGCAAATCATCGTCGGCGTGCGGGAGGCTGTGCGCCGCGTGCAGACAGACTTCAAGCGCATCGAGACGACCAGATCGGCCCGCATCATGGCCGAGAAGCAGTTGCAGGCGGAACAGGAACGGCTGAAGGTCGGCTTGAGCACCACGCGCTTCGTCCTGGACTTCCAGCGCGATCTGGCGACGGCCCAGGGCAATGAATTGCGTGCCATCGTGGACTATAACAAGTCGCTCTCCAACTTGGAACGGCACAAAGCCACCACGCTCGACCGGTACAATCTGCAACTGCAATAGCAGCCGATGGCCACACCTGAGCCGAAGCAGACTCAGGACCACGAACGAGGTGCGTCACTCGCGCTGCTGCCCATCGCCGCTACCCTCGGCTACTATGCGCTCCCCGAACCACTTCAAGCTCAGACGCTCGTCCAGTTTGCACCTCAACTCATCGCCTACGTCGGCCTTGCCCTCTGGGCCGCCCTCAACAACGCGCCGCTCGCCAAACTTGGATTGAGCCGTGGATTGGCTCGACGAGGCCTGCGGATCGGCCTCATCACGGGCCTTGCCCTGGGTTTCTTAAACAGTCTCGTCATTTTGCACCTGGTTCCCGGCCTTGGTTTCGACATCACGTTCTTGAGACAGACGCCGCATGCCCAACTCCCCGTCCTGGTCATGGTGCCTTGGTTCATCTTCGTCATTTCCTGGTTCGTGGAGTGCAACTTCCGAGGCTTTCTGCTCGGGAGACTGCTCGCGCTCGGCAGGCGTCTCCCCGCCCCCTGGGATCGCGCGGCGATCGCCGGCAGCCTCCTTGTCAGCGCCTTGGTCTTTGCCTTCGACCCCTTCATGGTGTCGACGTTCCGGCAGCTCCATTGGATTGCTCTGTGGGATGGACTCCTATGGGCCTTGATCTGGCTCACCACCGGAAACCTGTATGCCACGGTGTTCGCCCATGCGGTCGAGGTGCTGGTGATGTACAGCGCGGTGCGGCTCACACTGATGCCATAATCCGGTCCTGTTGGAGCGGGACCTTGAGCCTCGTTGTAATTCCCATCTCTCCACGGTATACCGATCGGACCCGATTCTCATACAGGCGAGTGCCGCTTAGAACGAAAGGAGAGCAGTCAACGTGAACGATGTCGTGAAATATGCAGTGTACTTTCTGCTGGGCGGAACGATCGTCAGCCTCTCGACCTATTTGGGTTCGCAGGGGCGCTCGTTCCTTGCCGCGTTTGCCAGCACGTTTCCGGCGATCACCGGCGCCACCTTCATCTTGATGTACCTCAACGGCGGCAACGAAGCCATCGTGAGCTATGCCAAGAATCTGCTGTGGTTTGTGCCGCCCTGGATCCTCTACGTCACGACGATGATTCTCGGGGTACCGCGATTCGGATTCTGGCCGGCCACGGGCCTTTCGATCACGCTCTATATGGCCTGCATCGGTCTCCTCCGATTGACGCTCCGCTGATCCCCCCAGTCGTAGGCTGGCCCCATTCCGCACGTCTGAAGCGATCCCCGCTATTTTACAAGTACTTCCCGGGCACCCCCTCCTTTCGAGTTAGCCTCTTGGATGGCCTACCGGTAACTCGTTCTCAGCGATACAGTCATTCTGATGGACGCAGGGAATCGATCAGCCCTTCACGCGATGCAGGGCTTCATCCAGGAGGCACGCCATGCTCAGCTTCGTTGAACTGGGAACCACGGTGACGCTCGCTTCCATGGCGGCAGCCGTTGTGTCGCAAGGCCTTCGAAATCTGCGTCATCCGATCCCCGTAACAGTATCCTCGTACGGGAAGGAGGGACAGCCGTTGGGCCGCCCTGAGGCAGGCACCTGGCATAGCCCGCGCTACGGGAAACGATATCGGGTAGGTTATGACGTCGAGTACGTGGTCCGGGGACAGTCGTTCCGCGGCAGACTCCGCGACATGTCCCGGCAGGGCTGGCGGGTACGGGGGCCGATATCGATCGCGCCGACCATGACGCTCTCCCTCCTGCTGCACCTTCCCGGACGGCCCGCTCCGCTCATCATCGACGAGGCGCAGGTGCGGTGGGTGGATGGTGCCGAATTCGGGATTGAGTTGACCCGATTGTGTCCCGAGACCGCGGGAGCGCTGAGCGAACATTTGGCTGCACGATTTCCCCCGGCCTCCGAGACAGAACCGGTCACACTCTCTCCATGCTCCTACAACTAGCGAGTGGAAGCCGATCTGATGGCCGGAATGGGAAGACTGTGGGCGGAGGGCGGGAACAGGCGCGTCAGACGTCGCCTAGACGGCGGTCCCAAAATGCAGGCGGGTTATTTCACTCATCACCGCGATCATCTGCTTCATGGCCTCGGTAATGGTCAGGCTGGCCTTGTGTGAAGGCCCTTTCCCGCCGGCCCAGATATCGGGCGGCTGCTCGAAGGTCGACACGTTCCGGCAAAATTGGGCGAGCGATTGTTTCCAATAGATCCCGTCGCTCCCCTCCTCAAGAAAATGCGTCCGGTCGTGGCTGAACGGCGCATCGAACGCTTTCGCGCGCATGCGCCACATCTGCTCCATGGCGTCCTGCCGTTCCTGGCTGAAGTCCAATCCTGCGGCGCGCTCGTTGAGCGCGGCGAACAGCCCGCCGACCACATGTTCGACGTGCGACTCCGGAAACATGCCGATGCAGGTTTGGACCAGCAGATATTTGTGGAAGAGAAACACTTCCGCGCTGATGCGGGAATCGTTCGCCGAGGGATCATAGGCCCGCGCCAACTCTTTCAGCGCATCGCCTGACGGCCCTTCCAGACTCGACCCGAGGAGACCGGCCAGCTGCCGCCCCATCTGCAGGTATTCCGACATGGAAGGAGGCTGCGCCATCGATTCACCGATCCCTTCTCTCAGATGCCGATCGAAACTGCCCGCCTGCAGGCATCCTCTCACCACTGCCCACAATCATAAAGCGATTCGAGGATTCCCGCGAATCGCCCGCACGCGTTCCTCAGCCCGACGGTTATAGACTTCCCCCGTGAAACGCACAAGCCCCGCTCCCGCTGTGCCGTTGAAGGGCTCCCCGGCGCTTGCTAGGATGGCCGGTCATCCTCCGGGAACCCGTCACCATGCCGCAACCTAGAGCAGCCTTCTCAAGCCCCGAAGACTTGGTCGTCGAAGGTGCGCGGCAAAACAACCTGAAGAATATCTCCCTGCGGATTCCCCACGACCGCGTCACCGCCATCACGGGCCTGTCGGGCTCAGGCAAGTCTTCGCTGGCCTTCGATACACTCTTTGCCGAAGGACAATGGCGCTACGTGGAGTCGCTCTCGACCTATGCGCGCATGTTCCTGGACAAGGTCGCCCGCCCGGACGTCGACCGGATCCTCCACATCCGGCCCGCGATCGCCATCGAGCAGAAGAATCAGGTCCGCACCGCCCGCTCGACCGTGGGTACAACCACCGAAATCGCGGACCTCCTCCGACTGCTGTTCGCCAAAATTGGTGCACCCATCTGTCCCGTTTGCCGAGAGGAAGCCCGCGCCTTTCATCCTGAAACCGTCACGGACGATCTGCTCAAGCGTTTCCCCGAGGCCAGGGCCATGATCCTCTTTCCCATTGCCGCACCCTCGGCCAAGTCAGGGCCCGCATTCATACGGGCCCTGCTCACTCGCGGATACAGCCGGCTCAAAGTCGGAGAGGACCTCATCGATCTCCAGGAGCCTGAGCCCTCTTTGCCACAAGGCCCGGCATCTATCCACGTCGTGCTCGATCGGCTCGTCATCCGGCCCGACAACCGCGGACGTCTGACCGAAGCCATCGAAACGGCGTTCCGGGAAGGAGAAGGCCGGTGCGCCGTCGATGTCATCGGCCAAGGACGGCAGACCTACAGCACCAACTATCGCTGCCAAGGCTGCGGGCGCACCTTCGAACCGCTCCGGCCCATTCTCTTTTCGTTCAACCATCCGCTCGGCGCCTGTCCTGAGTGTAAAGGCTTCGGCAACGTCCTGCGGTACGACCCCGAGTTGGTCATTCCCGACCACAACAAATCCCTGGCGCATGGCGCCGTCGAACCCTGGAGCAAGCCGGGCACGGATTGGTGGCAGAAGCAGATGCTGCTCGCGATGAAGCGGCAGGGCGTGAACATCACCGCACCGTTCAAGCAGCTGCCCCGCGAGATCCAGCAGCGACTCTGGAAGGGCGACGACAGCTTCGAGGGGATCGACGACTTCTTTGAATATCTCGAAGGCAAACGCTACAAGCTCCACGTGCGCGTGCTGCTGAGCCGCTATCGCACTCCGTTCGAATGCCCCGGCTGCCACGGCAGCCGACTGAAACCCGATGCACTGGTCGTCAAGATCGCCGGCGCGAACATGCATGACGTCACGGAGCGCACGGTCGAGGGCGTGATCGGCTGGCTCGACAGCCTTCCCTTACGCCGTTTTGAGCAGGAGGTCGCTGCGGATATCCTGCGGCAGCTGAGAGCCAAGCTGGGGTTCCTCCGACGGGTCGGGCTCGGCTACCTGACGCTCGGCAGGCAGACGAAGACGCTTTCAGGAGGCGAAGCGCAACGGGTGTCGCTGGCCAACCAACTGGGCGCCAGGCTCGTCGGCACCCTCTACGTGCTCGACGAGCCGACGATCGGCCTGCATGCGCGCGACACCGATCTGCTCGCGGACATTTTGAAAGACCTGGCGGCGGCGGGAAACACCGTCGTGGTGGTCGAGCACGATCGGCGCATGATCGAATCGGCCGATTTTCTCGTCGAACTCGGACCGCAGTCCGGCGAAAAGGGCGGCGAGATCGTCTGCGCCGCTCCGACCAAAGAGTTCATCCAGGACCGGAACGCGATCACCGCGCGCTACCTCCGGGGGGAGGAACAGATCCCGCTCCCGAAGACCCGGCGATCCGGCAACGGCAAGGTCCTCGTCATCGCCGGGGCCAGCGAGCACAATCTCAAAGATCTCGTCGTGCGGTTCCCGCTCGGCATGCTGATCTGTGTCACCGGTGTCTCCGGATCAGGCAAGAGCACCCTCGTTGAAGACACGCTTTACCGCGCGCTCGCCCGCGCCTTTCGAGTCGAATCCCTCCCGATGGGGCGCTTCAAGGCCATCAAAGGCCTGGAACACCTCAAGGGCGTGCGCTTGATCGATCAACAACCGATCGGTCGAACGCCCCGCTCGAATCCCGTCACCTACCTCAAGGTGTTCGACGAGATCAGGCAACTCTTCGCGTCGGACCGCGAGGCCCTCCGGCAAGGATTCACCGCAGGGCATTTCTCCTTCAACACGCCCGGCGGCCGTTGCGAACGCTGCGAGGGTGCCGGGGTGGAAAAGCTGGAGATGTATTTCTTCGAAGATATCTATGCCCCGTGCGAACAATGCGAGGGCAGACGGTTCAAGCCGGAGGTGCTCGCGATCCGCTATCGCAAGCGAACCATCGCCGATGTCCTGGCCATGACGGTGGAAGAAGCCCTGTCGTTCTTCACGGGTAGTCCGAAGCTTCAAGAACGCCTCCATTTGCTGATGTCGATCGGATTGGGCTATCTCCGTCTCGGCCAAGCCGCCACCACCCTCTCGGGCGGCGAGGCGCAGCGGCTAAAGGTGGCGGCGGAGTTGAAGGATGCCGGCGCAAAAGACATTCTCTACATTCTCGATGAACCGACCACCGGACTCCACTTTGACGACGTGAAGAAGCTCCTCGCCATCCTTCACAGGCTCGTGAATGCCGGCAACACGCTTGTCGTCGTCGAACACAATCTGGATGTGATCAAGTCGGCGGACTGGATTATCGATCTCGGACCGGAAGGCGGCGAAGCCGGCGGGCAGATCGTGGCGGAAGGCAGACCGGAACAGGTGGCCAAGGGAGCCGATTCCTACACCGGAAAAGCACTCGCAGCCTTGCTCTAAGAGATTGGTGCGAGCCGCAACTCAGGAATCCCGCGGCGGCTTGTTCTGAGGTTGCTCCCCCGCCAGCTTTTTGTGCAGATACTTCTTGCTGAACGTGGTGATCACGAAAGCGAGGCCGATCGCGATGGGAACAAAGATCGCCGAGGCGATGTTGGCGTTCTTGAGCCAACCCATCTCATACAGCCCCTTGAAGATGTAGCCGCCAAGCCCCGCGACGTAGTAGGCAATCACGATCACCGAAAGCCCTTCGACCGTATGTTGGAGGATCACCTGGCTCTTGGTCGTCTTATCCACACTCTGCAAGAGGGTCAGGTTCTGCGCCTCGACGATGAGATCAACCCTGGTCCGGATAATCGAAATAATCCCTTCAAATCCGCTTCGTAACGTCTCAATTCTCTTAAGAAGTTGCTGATAGCCTTCTGAGACGCCCGTGATCCCGCTGAGCACGTAATCCGAGACCGGCCGGTAGGACTCCAGCGGCTTCTCCGACAGCGCCGCTAACGTCGAGTGCACGATCTTGTCATACGGCACGGAGGCCGACAGCTCGAAATGCAGCTTGCCGGCAATGCGGTTCGTCTTCAACAGGTCCTGCGTGAGACTGTTCAACCACCGTTGGAGCGTCTGTGAATCCGCATGGGCGATATGCTGCGTGATGATCTCCCGCTGTTTCAGGTGCACCTGTTCGAACTTGTAGACTTGATCGATGGCGGCCGAGAACAGCGGCTTCTGCATCAGAAGGAGATGGTAGTAGGTTTCGATCCGAACGATCGAGTCAACGATGTCCTTCAAGCGGGAGGCCTGCGTCTGCGGACCGAGCCCGATCCAATACCGTTCACGTCCTTGCTCGTCCGGCGTAAAGCTCGTGATCAAATTCGTGAGCTCGTCGAAAATGCGGCTCCCGTAGAGCACCGGACCCGGGAACAGGCTGCGCATGCGGTCGCGCGAGCTGGCGACCTCCGTCGTGAGCAGAATGTCCAATCGGCAGACCTCGCTGCCGAGAGGTGCGACCGGGAACTTGTAGCCTGGAAACGTCAGCGGACCGAACGTGATCCCGGACGAGCCGGCCGCCGGCAGATGCCACAACTGATAATTGTAATACTCCGTATGGGACTGCCAAATCGCGATAAGCCGATCCCCGTTCTCGGCCTCCTTCACGCCATACCCGAAATTCTCCCGCAGCATGGTCTGCTCAGGCGAAATCCCGAAAGCCGTCAAACAGGCGCAAAATTCTTCGCGGCTGGCCGCCCGCTGGACGGGAGGATCGGACATCCGGAACGCTTTGAAGTGCACATGGGCCGGCGCGCGCAACCAGTCGGCCAAAGGCATCTGCGGCCGCTCATGGAGCTTCCTCAAGAACGAGTGGGTTGGCGATTCCGGCTGCCCTGTTGCATTCATAGCTGTCCTTTCCGCTCGTGGGTCCATTTTCTGCTTACAATCCAGGGCGTTTTTCCGCCGTCACGGAAACCTGCATCGGCCGCCCGGCCCGCCGGACTTCCAATTCCAACTGGTGACCGGCCTCAACCTGACAAAGCCGCTTGGCTTCTCGGTCCGTTCTCACGGCGGCCAGCGGACTCCCGTTGCAGGCCAGCACGCGATCGCCGATTTTGAGCCCGGCCTGCTCCCCAGGCAATCCGCTCCGCAGTTCCCGCACCAGATAGAACCGTGAACCCTGCTCTTCCTGCAGTTCCCAATTCACGCCGATCCGCCCCGATCCCAACAGCCCGGTCTGGGATCCAAAGCGCGCCAGAATCCGGTGGACGATCAACCGCGCCGAACCCTCGGGATCGTCGGTGGTAAGGTCCGTCAGGTGGCCCTCGCCGTTGAACAGCAGCTGCCCCGATTCCACGTCGATCATACGAAGCGACAGTGAGACGTTGTTCGTTCGACCCTGCTCCTGCCGTTCCCACTGTTGCACGCCTCCGACGATGACGGCCTGAGCCCCGACCAATTTCCCCACCTTGAGCGTATTCGCATCGTCGGCATGCGTCAGTTGGATCAGCTGTTCTTTCAGCACCTCGTCGAGCTTCGCGCGCTCCACCACATTGACGTCGAGGTCGAGGAGGAGGGTCGTCACCATGCCGGCCACGCGCGAACCGGAGCCCGGTGCGTCCGGCGCATCTTCGAGCAGCATCACCGCCATTGTCCGGTAGCGATCGATCGTGTCCCGATTGATCGGCCCCAGTCCGGTCACCACCGGCTCCGGCCGTCCGGACGATCCCAGCAAACGGCCCTGTCCCAACCCGACCGTCTCACAGGTCCTTCGTCGCTGCAAAATCGCCGCAGGAGGCCCCCAGGCACAAAGCTCATCGTTCACCAACACCACATGGTGCGGGTATTCCCGCTGATGTTCCATCGCAATATTCGTAAAGGGGTAGATGATGCACCCCCCGATCCAGACCGAGATCGGACAGAGACCCAACTCATAGAGCCATTGCCGACGAGCGGTCAGCGAATATTCCCAGACCAGCAAACGGCCGTCGTCACGGATAATCCGATCCGGCTGCCCTAGTTGATCGAGCACCTGTGCCTTGGTCATCGGAACGGCCAGCTTGTCGAGCTTCGCCTCGGACTTGACGACCGTGTAGCCCACTCCGCAGCCTGTGACCAGACCCATCAACAGGAACACCGATAAGAGGAAGTGAGGGAAGGCAAGAGAGGAGGCGGTCAGTTCCTGACGCATCGCGCCAGCGTACCACCAGCGCCGCAACGGTCGCAACGGAACGTGAAGGAGCACCGACTGTCAATTGAGGGAGGGATCGAAGGGCATATCGGCATAGAGCCGATAGTGGTCGCCGAATCGGCTGACCAACTCCGACCACACGCGGGCCGGATCGTTCTCGAAGACGATCCTCGGATCGGCGGGAACCGTCAGCCAGGAGCCGGTCTTCATCTCGGACTCGAGTTGCCCGGGGCCCCAGCCGGAGTACCCCACATACGCCCGAAAGGCATCGCTCCCCTGACTGCCGGTCAGAATCTTGTCGACCAGTTCCATATCGCCGCCCAAGCAGACACCGTCGAACACATGATGGGAATTCTCCGGCAGCTGGTTCAGACGATAGAGCAGCATCACCTGATTTTTCTGCACCGGGCCGCCCGCGAACAACACGTGCCCTTGACCTTCGAGCACCGGTACCTGCGGCAGGGCCTCTGAGACCGACATCGCCGTCGGACGATTCACGACCACGCCGAGCGCCCCCTCGGCGCCATGTTCACAGAGCAGCACGACGGTCTGCCGGAAGTTGGGATCGCGGAGACTGGGAGCGGCAATCAGGAAAATCCCCTTGCCGAGCGGTGTATCCATGAAAATATCCTATCGCGGAGGCAGAGGCGACGCAAGCCGGGCAACGAATGTCGGTCTCGAAGGGCGGTTACTTGTAGAAGGCGTCCCGGCGGTCGCGCAGCAGGTCGTTGTACTTGGTCACCGACTTGTTCCGGGCCTCGACCGGATCGATCTCCAGCACGCAGAGCTCGTCCTGGTCCCGTGACGCTCGATGGAGAATCGTGCCGCGCGGGGTGACGATCTCGCTGCAACCGATATAGGTGAGTGGATCCTTGCCGCCACGCGCCTCGCTCCCTGTCCGATTGCAGGTGATGGCGAACACGCGGTTCTCCAAGCAGCGCACAGGCATGGAATCCGGGCAGTTCGGCAACACCAAGTTGGACGGATGGCAGAGGATATCTGCCCCCCGCAGCGCGAGCGTGCGCGCTGCTTCCGGATAGTACCAGTCGAAGCAGATCATCACGCCGATCTTGGCCTGGCCGATGTCCCAGACGTGAAAGCCGCTGTCGCCCGGCGTGAAGAAAAGCGTTTCCTCGAAAAAGAGATGCGTCTTCCGGTAACAGCCGATGAACCCCTGGGGCCCCACCACCACTGCGGAGTTGAAGTAGGAGGCTCCGGAGCGTTCCGGCAGACCGGCGACAATGACCATCCGCTTCCGCTTCGCCAGGTCCAGCAGCCGTTTGGTCGTCGGCCCGTCGGGAATAGGCTCCGACAAACGCCCGACTTCTTCATGCGACACGAACTGATAGCCGGACGCACACAGTTCCGGCAAGACGATCAAGTCCGCCTCGGCCGCGTCGAGCTTCGCCGCAATGCGGTCGAGATTGCCGGCGACGTCGCCGAATTCTGGACGATTTTGATAGAACCCGACACGCATCGCCGCGCTCTCCTGCTTCAACCGACGAGGATCGATGCCCACGCTGGCCCGGCGAGCCTGCCGCCGATCTGTTGAGAAAAAAAAGGGCGGGGATCTGGATCCCCGCCCGTCCTGACTCGCTCTGTGGCTGCCGTTACTTCACTTCGGACAGATGGGTCACTGCGCCTTCCGCATGCTGCGTGGCGACATCGGCATGACCGGCTTTGCCGTGCTCGATGGCTTCCTTGAGATGTTTCACGCCCTCATCGAGATGCGGGTTCTTCACCCCGGCTGCCTCGGCATGTTTCAGCGCGCCTTCCGCATGCTTGACCAGAGCGTCCGCATGGCCTTGCTTCCCATGGGCCGCCGCTTCCTTGGCATGTTCCACCGCTTCACTCACGTGTTTGTTGTCCGCCTGCGCCACCAGCGGCAAGCTGCAGAACGCCGTCGCCGCCAGCACAAGTACGCCGCGCGAGAGTAATGGGTTCATGGAAGCCTCCTCACATTAGGTTAGAGACGAACGGAGCAATGAAGACGATCACATTCACTCGACGCACTTCACCTTACACAGCGGTTTCTGAGCTGTCAAGAAGGCCGCGCGGGTGCATCCACTCCCAACACCTTTTGCAGGTTCCGGAAATCCTTTTCAACCGGACAGGCGAAGTCCCGGCTCCACTCCCACCAGGAACCGGCGTAGTTGCGCACCGTGGGATAGCCGGCCAATTTCAGGATGAAATAGAGCCACGCCGAACGCACTCCGCCGGTGCAGTAACAGATGATCTCCTGGCTGGGATTCACTCCCTTGTCTTCCAGGGCGGCGCGGATCGAGGCCAAGTCCTTGACGGTAGCATCCTTGTTCAGGAACCCGTTCCAGGCTACGTGGAGGGCCGACGGAATATGCCCGGCGCGCGGGATCCCCGACACTTCCTTGCCGAGATATTCCTCGAGACTGCGCGCATCGACAATCGTGGTCCCGGGATGCGGTTGCCGGACCATGATTTTGAGATCCTCTTTTCCGATCGCCGTCTGCTTCGCCACCTTCACGGTGAAGTTTCCCGGCTTCGGCGCCACCCGTCCATGCTCGAACGGCCGGCGTTCTTCCACCCATTTCACCCAGCCGCCGTCGAGAATCCGAAGACGGGTATGCCCGAGGTATTCCAGCATCCAGAACATGCGTCCCTCATCGCCCCAATTGTCGAACGGATTGGAATAGATGACGATCTGGCTTTCGTTGCTGATGCCCAGCGCCCGCATCTTCTGCTCCATCCGCCCCAGATCCGGATCCAGCAGGCCTTTGGCCACGGCGTCCGGATCGCTGTATTCATGCCAGGTGGTATGGACCGCGCCGGGAATGTGCCCGCCGAATTCATAGGCGGATTTGCCCCGCACGTCGATGATCACCAACCCGGACTGTCCCAGCTGCTGCTGCAATGATTCCGTATCGATCAATAGTGAGTGTGTCATGATGTTCCTTTGTTCCGCCTAGCTCGCCCTTGGCACCCGACAACTCTCCCCATCCCGCCCCTGCTGCATCGCCACCGGCGGCAAGGCTTCCGCCTCCAGCGCCGCCTTCAGGCCTTCGGACAGGGGAAATTCCCGCTCGTACACCACAAACCGATAGGGATCGTCGCCCGTCAAACCGTATTTGGTCCGCAGCAACTCGTGCTGCCGGTCGGTCAGAATGTGGTACCGGACACGGGTCCTCAACTTGAGGTCTTTCGCCTGAGCTGGCACTTGGTACGCAAACTGGTACTCCCGGCTGGCCAGCGGCAGGAGCCGGTTATCATACAACTCCACGATGGCCGGCTGCCAGAGGATCCAGCGCCCCATCGTCGAGGTCTGTTGATCTAGAATTCGCCCCTGGGCGTCTTCGACGGTGAACTCCACGGTGAAGTAGCGGTCGGGGTCTCCCGTGGGGATCTTATGGCCGGCACCGGCATTCACCAGCGTAAGGGTGAACCCCACGCGATCGCCTGGCTTCGGCGACGGTGGATCCGCCCGTATCTGCACAGCCACCGCACGTTTCACCATGTCCGGATCGTGGCCGCCACGCCACAGATGCTGGCGCCCCCGCCGGATCGGGCTGTTGGTCGCCACCGGCCGATCAACTTCCGGCATGTGACAACTCTGGCAGATGAACCCGCGCTCCCGCATGAAGAACTTGCCTTCATACTCTGCATAGGTGCCGCAGGGGCCCACATTGTAAAACTGAGCCGGGCCGGACACGACGTTGTGGCAACGGTAGCAGACCTGCGCGGTCCGAAAGTTCGGATCGAATTTGGTCGGATGGGGAGCTCGTGAATCGTCGAACGGGCCGTAGATCACACCGTCTCGCACATGGCACACCGCACAGGTAATCGATTCTTTCTGATAGGCCGCGTCGTATTGGGGATTCGGGACCTGCACCGCTTTTTCCACCCGCCCGCGCGGAATCTCTTTGATCAACGTCGGTTGCTGGTTCTCCAGCGGCGTGTGGCAGTTGAGGCAGACCCAGATGTTCTTGTCCTTCTTCCAATAGGCTTGAAAGAACGGATCGTCATAGGCATGGGCATGGATGCTCGTCTTCCATTCCTCGTAGATCTCGCGATGGCATTGGCCGCAGGACTCGGCCTTCAGGCTGGTCAAACCCTCCGGCACGCGTTGAAAGGGAATCGCATGGGCATAGTCCGAGCGCAGACCGAAGATCACGACCGGCTTGATTTCCGTGTAGTAGAGGTACGTCGCGCCGATCAGGGCGACCAGAACAATCGCGATGGTTGTCCCACGCTTCATGCGGCCAGCAGCGCCTTGATGTGGGCATCCACCGACGCAGCCAAGGCCGTGAGGTTGTACCCGCCTTCGAGGGAGGACACGATCCGGCCCTGGGCATGCCGTTTGGCGATGCCGGCCACGATGGCCGTCAAATCCTCATACCCGGCTTCCGTCAACCCCATGCTCGCCAGCGGATCGTCTTTGTGCGCATCGAATCCGGCCGAGATGATCACGAATTCCGGCTTGAATTCATCCGCCGCCGGCACCAGCGACTTCAAGAACATCGCATGATACGTGTCGTCTCCCTCACCGGCTTCCATCGGCACATTGATCGTGAAGCCTTCGCCCGCTCCCCGGCCCCGCTCCGTCGCGCGGCCGGTTCCGGGATAATGCGGAAACTGATGGGTGCTGAAAAACAAGACCGAAGGATCGTCCTCGAAACTGTGCTGCGTCCCGTTGCCATGGTGCACGTCCCAATCGACAATGAGCACCCGCTTCAGCCCATGCTTTTGTTGGATATAGCGCGCCGCGATGGCGACATTGTTGAACAGACAAAATCCCATGGCCCGGCCCGCCTCCGCATGGTGCCCCGGCGGACGCACCGCACAAAACACATGGTCGACCTGCTTGGCCATAATGGCGTCGACCGCCGCCAGTGCCCCGCCGGCCGCCAGATAGGCGGCATGCAATGACCCGGGCGACATGGAAGTGTCGGGATCGAGCGAGAGCCGCCCGCTGGTCGGGGCATGCTCGTTCAGTGCCGCCACATAACTCGGGGTATGGACCTGCGTAATCCACTCGTCCTCAGCCTTCCGCGGCGCAATCGTGGTCAACCGGGCGGCGGTCCCGCTCCGTTCCAACTGCTGCACGATCGCGCGCAGCCGATTGGGCGACTCGGGATGCCCGGCGCCCATGTCATGTTCGAGATAGGCGGGATGGTAGACGAATCCGGTCTTACCCATAGCGAAGAGCAGATTATCACGCACAAAAGAACATAGACAATGCGCGTTCGGCGCTGTTATCGTCTGCCAACAAGCACTGGAGAGCACCATGCCGAATCCGAGAATCGAACCGCTGAAGAAAGTCCTCGCAATGGATCCGAACGACGACGTCGCCTGGTTCGGGCTGGGGAAAGCGTACATGGATGACGGGAATTTTGAGGAAGCCGCCACGGCGCTGCGGCAATGTGTCACGGTCAAGCCGACCTATTCGGCCGCCTACCTGGCCCTGGCTCAGTCGCTGCAGAAACTGACCCGCCTGGAGGAGTGCCGCACCGTCATCGCAACCGGCATCGACGTCTCGACCAAGAACGGTGACGCGATGGTGACGAAGAATCTGGAGATGTTGAAGGGTACGCTTCCGGCCTGACCCCTTATAAGAGCTGCCGAAATAGGTCTGCGCTCCGGTCGCTGAGCGCCGAATGCGCCGCGGGATTGTGGACGAGCAGGCGCACGCGCGGATGGGTACGGTGCGGCTTCGCGCGCTCTACGAGATCGACGTTCGCCAATCTGGTTCCCGCCTTCGAGGGCAGCGGGTCCACATCCCAGAGCGCAATCATCACGGCGCTCAGCGACCGGAGCTTCGTGAGCAACAGCGTGACGGTCCCGGCGAGCATCTTGAGATCCAGCCAAATCTCCTCCGGCCGCGCCGCCTTCTCGCCTTGGAGATCGGCCCGGGGAATCGAAATGCTCAAGACGACGGGGTCATGGTAGTCGGCCAGCTGTTTGGCCTTCTGCTGAATCCTGGCCAGAATCCGGTGCATGAGGATGACGCCACGATCCTCCTCGTCCCCTACGTCCTCGTCGGGAATCAAGCCGCGCAAGGGCAACCGCTGACGTTCGGCCGAGCCGACCATCGCCGTGACTTCCACGAAGAACCGCTCCTGACCGAAACGGCATTCAAGATCCGCCGTCCTCGCCTGCGATTCAGGAAGAAACGTGACGCGGATGCCGCACCGCAGCAATTGTGTCGCCAATTCTAGCTCCGCCAAGGCGGATTCCCGCACACCATAGTCACGATGCGTCAAGCGGCGGACCAGACGCCCAAGCCGCAGATGGCTGGACTGGTCGGCGCAATGCCGATGGAGCGTGGACCAGCGTTCCTCCAGTTCGCGGGACAGCCCCTCTTCTTCGCGTTTCCAGGCCGGCACCGGCTGACGATGGCCCTCACGCAGGTGGCTGATGAGTTTGAAGCTGTTGCGCGGGCGGAATCGCGGCACGGTTACACCGGCTCCGCATCATCGTCGTCTTTGGAAGCCAGTCCGAGGGAATCCGGCTGGCGCTTGGCGACCTCGGCATACACGTCATCCAGCCAACGCCCCGCGCAACCGAGGATCTCACGGACCAGCGGCTCCGGCTGGCCCGTCCGCTTGATCGTCCATTGCGACACATATTCCAGCAGCGCCTCGCGATCGAAGGATCGGGACGACCCGACCGCCAGTTCACTCAACTCCCGCAACCCCGTCTGCAGAATATCGGCCACCATGTCCCGCCCGTAGGAGGTGCTGGCCGTCACATATTGCACGGCACGATGAATTTCCTGTTCCGTCATCATCGAACTCCCATGCCGCGATTGTCACATCCAGCCTGAACACTGTCAATCCGCGCCACGCCGCTTTGTGCGAACATGTTTTTTGCTCAACTCGGATCGGCGAGATGGTATGATGCGGCCCATCTCGTTGGTGCTTCACGAAGGAGCGTGGCATGGGCGGCACAAGAACCCTGACTCGGAAATCGACGTCCCCGAAGGCTCCAGAGCGCTGGGACCTCACTCATCTCCTGTCGCAACCAGTCACCCAACTCGACCGGCATCTGGGCGACCTGGAACGACAGATCGCGGCGATCGAATCCGCGCGGGCCTCCCTCTCGCCGACCATGCCTGTAGAAGCCTTTCGCGCCATCCTCACGCAAAACGAAGAAGTCGCCCGAATCTCGTCTCGGTTGGGCGCCTACGCCTACCTCTGGTTTTCGGAAGACACCAAGGATTCGAAAGCCCGGTCCTTCAAGACGCAGGTGGAGGAACGGCTCACGGCGCTCCAAAACCGCCTGCTCTTCTTCGACCTCTGGTGGCAGGGAGTGGACGAGGCCAACGCCGCGCGCCTCATGGCGGGCTCAGGAGACTATCGCTATCACCTCGAGACGATCCGCCGCTACAAGCCGCATACGCTCTCCGAACCGGAAGAAAAAATCATCAATCTGAAGAACGTCACCGGCCGCAGCGCGGTCCACACACTCTACGACGTCGTTACCAACGGCTTCACGTTCACCTTGACCGTCGGCGGGAAAACGCACCGGCTGAACCGCGAAGGCCTCATGACGTTCGTCCGGAGCCCCAAGGCGGCCATCCGGCAGGCGGCCTATCACGAGTTATATCGCGTGTTCACCGCCCAACGGGACCTGCTGGCGGAGATCTATAAGACCCTGGTGAACGATTGGAAGTCGGAGAATCTGTCGCTGCGCCGTTTCGCCTCCCCGATCGCCACACGCAACCTGGGAAACGACGTCCCGGACCAAGCCGTGCAGACGCTGCTCTCGGTCTGCGCCAAGAACGCCGAGATCTTCCAGCACTACTTCCGGCTTAAGGCCCGCATCTGCAAGCTGAAACCAATGAGCCGCTACCATCTCTATGCGCCGCACCGGACCGAGACCAAGCGCTACAAATATGACACGGCCGTCTCGATGGTCCTGGACGCCTATCGCGGATTTTCCCCGCAGCTGGCCGATCTGGCTCAACAAGTCTTCACGGACCGGCACATCGACGCCCCGACGAGACCGGGAAAAATCGGCGGCGCCTACTGCTACAGCGTCGTCCCCGGCCTCACGCCCTACGTGCTGCTCAACTACACCGGCGACGCGCGCGACATCGCCACGATGGCGCACGAACTCGGCCATGCGGTGCACGGCATGCTGGGGGCGGACCATTCGGTGTTCACCTTCCACTCGACGCTGCCGCTGGCGGAAACCGCGTCGGTCTTCGGCGAACGCATTCTCTCCGATGCGCTGATGCGGCAGGAATCCGACAAGAAGGTCCGGCAAGGCCTGCTGCTGAGCCAGCTCGACGACATCTACGCCACCGTGTTACGCCAAGCCTACTTTGTCCGCTTCGAAAACCAGGCGCACCGGATGGTGGCCGAAGGGGCCACCGCCGACCAGCTGGCCCAGACCTACCTGGGCGAACTGCGCCAGCAATTCGGCAAAGCCGTCAAAGTCCCCGACGAGTTCCAATGGGAATGGCTCACCATTCCCCATCTCTACGCCAGCCCTTTCTATTGCTACGCCTACAGTTTCGGAAATCTTCTGGTCCTGGCCCTCTATCGCAAGTACCAGGAAGAGGGCGCCTCGTTCGTCCCCAAATATCTCGAACTCCTGCGCGCCGGCGGATCGGCTTCCCCCCATTCCATACTCGAAAAGGTGGGTGTCGACATGAGCGCCGAGTCGTTCTGGCAATCGGGGTTCGACACGATCAAGGACATGGTCACGCAACTGGAAGCCACCCTCTCCTAACCGCCCCCAAAACCCGCCACTGACGAGGCTTTCCTGCCCCTTGACAGGCGACCGACAGGATGGCATACTGAGAATGCTTCTCATAATCGTTACCTGCAGAACGGGAGCAGCCCATGTTTCTCTGCCTCTGCAAAGGAATCACCGAGTCGGACGTCCGCGAAGCGGGCCGTGCCGGTATCGTGATGCCCTGCCAACTCAAGGCGGAGTTCGGGCTCAAAGATTCCGGTTGCTGCGGCCGCTGCTCCAAAAACATCCGTGAGTTCGTCGAAATCGCCGCCAGCGAACATCGCCTCCCCGTTCCTGATCCCGTCCGCCGTTAGCTCATCCTCACAGCCTCCCAAGCGCAGCACCACACACTCGCCCTTCGAACGGGCAAGAAGGTAGATCCGAGTGTTGAAGGGGTGATTGAACCCTAGGGAGCGGGAACGCGTTTGATCAATGCGGCCACGTCGGCTACGCGGCGGCCGAGTACCTGCGCATCAGCCAGTTCTTTGTTGTCGACGCCGGGGCTGTCGCCTTCCGTCGTGGCCGAGGCTCCGAAGGCTCCGCCGCCGCTGACCACGATCATCTGATTGCCCAGCATGGCGGCCAAGATCGTGAGCATGGTGATTTCTTTCCCGCTCGAGATTTGTCCGCCGGTCGCGAAGGCCGCGCCGACTTTGTTCTTCATCTTCCACTCGGGAAAGACGCCGAACTTGAACTGCCAGTTGTCGAAGAACGTCTTCACTTCACCCGACATGTTGGACCAATAGACGGGCGATCCGACGACGATCGCGTCGGAAGAGAACAGATCGTCGGCTGTCACCTGCCCCACCCGCTTCATCACGACCACCGCCCCCGGGAGACTCTTTGCGCCTTCGGCCACGGCTTCCGCCAGCCGCTCGGTATTGCCGGAGAGTGAATGGTAGGCAACCAGCACTTTGACGGACGGACCAGCCGGCTCATCGGCCAAGACGGGCCGGGACGGAACAACCAGGCAGAGCAGCAGGAAGACCGAAAGGATTGGCCGCACCATGAGGAAACGCCTGCGCAGAACGGACGGGGCACCGCAACCAGCGCCGTCGATCACCGACGGAATGTTTCCTCTTCCATCCGCTCTTCGACCGACACGTCGGTGAGCGCGCCCCGGTAATCGCACTTGTGGCAACGGACCCGCCAGGACTCGATCCACTTTTCCTGCACGTACGATTGCCGGCACTTGGGGCAGACAAACACGCCCTTCACGTAATGGACTTTCCGGACTTCTTTCATACGATCCTCCAGACTCAAACTGGTCGAGGATCGCACAGCCCCACGCGAAATATCAAGGCGCGTCCCCCGGCCTCTGCGAGGTTGACTGCCCCGCGTCCCCTGGTTAGGATGCCCCCATGCAGGCACGCTGGGCCATCACCCTTCTCTTCGCCACCCTGCTCCCCTTTCCCTCCTGCAGCCAGGCCGAGGATCAGCTCCTGCCGGTCCAGCTGCCGGGCGGCACCGTAATCTATGCGGAGATCGCGGATTCTCCGAAAAAGCGCGCTGAGGGGCTCATGTATCGGGAGCATCTGGCCAAAGACCGCGGCATGTTGTTCACCTTTCAGCAAGCCCAGCCCTGGACGTTCTGGATGAAGAACACGAAGATCCCGCTCGACATCATTTGGATGAACGAGAAGAAACAGATCATCCATATCGCCAAGAACGTCCCCATCTGCACCAGGACCGACGACAGTTGCCCGCAATATCAGCCGAACGACCCGGCACTGTATGTCTTGGAACTGGGCGGAGGCGAGGCGGACCGCCTGAAACTCGAGAAGGGTTCGAAGCTGCAGTTCAAAACACCCTAGTGGCCTTCGATCATCCCCGGCAACCGCTTACTTCTCCTGCCAGGCGCGGACGCGCCGCGCCGTAATCACCCCATCCACCCGTTCGATCGCTTTCAAGACCTGATCCAGGTGCTGGGTCCCCGAGACTTCCACGATGAAGTCCAGTACGGCCTTACGATCTTCCCGCGTGGTGATTTCAGCCCGGCTGATGTTGGCCTGGCACTCGGAGATCGCGGTTGAAACATTGGCGAGGACGCCCGTCTTATCCACCGCCATCACGGACACCTTCACCGCGTGGATACTCGGGGTCGCCGTGTCCCACTCCACCTCGACCAACCGTTCACGATCGTAGTCCAACGCCTCGAGATTCGGACATTCCGCGGCATGGATGGTCAAGCCGCGCCCGCGGGTGATGTAGCCCATGATCCGGTCTCCGGGAACCGGGTTGCAGCAGCGCGAGAGCTGCATCAGCACGTCGCGCGCGCCCTTCACCTTCACGCCCTTCTCGTCGGCCCGGCCGGCCAAGGCCTTCTGATGCGGAGGCGCCGGCTGTGGCTTGCTCTTCGCCGGAGCCACCTCCACCTCCTGCAAGGCCGTCAACTTGCCGAGCACCTGCGCCGTCGGCAGATGCCCGAAGCCGATCGCGGCCACCAGCTCGTCCGTCGTATCGAATCCCAGCTGTTGCGAAGCCTCGAGCAATTCCGGCGACTTGAGCATCTGCGCCGGCGCCAGGCCATGGCGGCGAAACTCCGACTCCAGGAGCCGCCGGCCGATCTCCACGCTCCGCTTTTGCTCCTCGATCTTGATCCAATGTTTGATCTTCGTCTTGGCGCGCGACGTCCGAACGAACTTCAGCCAATCCTTGTGCGGCGTCTGCGTTGGTGACGTCAGAATCTCCACCGTGTCGCCGCTCGACAGCTGGTATTTCAGCGGAACGATCTTTCCGTTCACCTTGGCGCCCACGCAGTGGTCACCCACCTCCGTATGGATGGCAAACGCGAAATCGACCGGCGTCGATCCGCGGGGCAGCTCCTTCACGATCCCCTTGGGCGTGAACACGTAGACGACGTCGTGAAAGAGGTCGAGCTTGACCGAGTCCATGAACTGCCGGTTGTCCGGCAGATCGCGATGCCATTCGACGAACTGGTGGAGCCAGCCGAAGGCTTTCGTGTCCTTCTCCGCCACCCGCCCCTGCTCTTTATATTTCCAATGGGCGGCGATGCCGAATTCCGCGACGCGATGCATCTCTTCCGTCCGGATCTGAAACTCCACATGTTCGCCCTTCGGCCCGACGACGGTCGTGTGCAGCGACTGGTAGAGGTTGGACTTCGGAATCGCGATGTAGTCCTTAAACCGCCCCGGCACCGGACGCCAGAGGGAATGGATGACGCCCACCAGCGCGTAGCAGTTCATCTTCGTATCCGTGATGATGCGGAGCGCCGTCAGGTCATACACCTCTTCGAACGAGATCGACTGTTTGTTCATCTTCTGGTAGATCCCGTAGAGATGCTTCGGCCGGCCGTAGACCTGCCCCGGCAACCCGTTCTCTTTCAGCGCGGCGTTCACCAGCTGGATGACTTCCTGAATATATTGCTGCCGGTCCTCGTCCCGTTTGGCCACGCGGGTGCGCAGCAGTTCGTACACATCCGGTTTCATGTGCTTCAAGCACAGATCTTCCAGCTCGTTCTTGATCCAGCCGATCCCCAGCCGGTTGGCCAGCGGGGCGTAGATCTCCAGCGTCTCCTGAGCGATCGCCTCCCGCTTCGACTTGCTCAAATGTTCGAGCGTCCGCATGTTGTGCAGCCGGTCGGCCAGCTTGATGAGCACCACCCGGATGTCGTCGGCCATCGAGAGCAGCATCTTCCGGAAGTTCTCCGCCTGCTTCTCTTCGGCGCTCTTGAAGGTGATCTTGCCGATCTTCGTCACGCCGTCCACCAGATGGACGACGTCCTTCCCGAACTCTTTCTCCAATTCTTCCGGCGTGGCGACCGTATCTTCGAGCGTGTCGTGGAGCAGCCCGGCCACGATGGCGGTCACGTCGGTCCTGAGGGAGGACAACACACCGGCCACGGCGATGGGATGCTGGAGGTAGGGCTCACCCGAGCGGCGGACCTGCCCCTCGTGCGCCTTCGCGGAGAATTCGTAGGCCTTGCGCACGACGTCCAGATCCGCCTCCGCGTTGTAGCTCTTCACGCGGTCCAGCAGCTGCTCGATGTTCATGACGGTCTGGCCCGGCATCAGACGACTCCCGATTCGCTGAGGCGCACATCACGGAGACGCAGTTGGATCCGATCGTAGCCGTTCCAATGGTTCAGCTCCGGGATGAAGGCCAGGTCCACCCGCGAACGCGCGGGAATGCCGCGATCCACGAGCGACTTCATGCCGAAACCGATACTGTCGAACGGGAGAGAACGTCCCTGGCGGACGGTCATCTTGAGGTGTTTCTCGCCGACCGTGCGGGCTTCCATCACTTCCAACCCCTTCACCGCGAACGTCGGCTCCGGATTCCCGACCCCGAAGGGATGGAAGGCGCCGATCTCGCGGATCAGCTGCGTGGTCACCTCGGCAAGCTGCACCTCGGCATCCACCTGAAGCGTCGGCACCATGGCGCGCCCGCTCGTCCAGTCGGCAGCCACCGCGGCAAACCGCTCGCGCAGTTCGTCGAGCCGGGCCTCCTGCACCGTCACCCCGGCCGCACTGGGATGGCCGCCGAACGCTTCCACTACATCTTTGCAGGCCGCCAAGCCCTGATAGAGATCGAACCCGTCCACCGTCCGGGCCGAGCCCTTGCCCATACCCTTCGAGTCGATCGCGATCACCACGGCCGGCCGATGGAACCGGTCGACCAGCCGGGCCGCCACGATGCCGACCACACCGACATGCCACCGCCGGGACCCCAGTACGAGCGCCGGAGGCAGCTGGTCCTTGTCCACCGAGGCGACCGCTTCCGACGTCATGTCGGCTTCGATCTTCTGCCGCTCCCGGTTCAGCTGTTCCAAGCGATCGGCCAACCGTTGCGCCTCCGCCGGAGAATCCGTCGTCAACAGTTGGACACCCAGCATCGCATGGTCCAACCGCCCCGCCGCGTTCAGCCGCGGCGCCAGCTTGAATCCGATCGTTTCCGCATTGCAGTCGCGGGTCACACCCGCCACCTGTTTCAACGCGCGGATCCCACAACGGGCCCCGCGTGAGATCTGCGCCAGACCGTCCTGTACAAACCGCCGGTTCTCGTCGTGCAGCGGCACCGCATCGGCGATCGTGGCCAACGCCACCAGATCCAGCAGCGACTCCAGCGGCACGGGCGCCTCCCCGTAGCGCGTCGCATAGGCCTGCGCCACCTTGAAGGCCAGCGCGGCGGAGCAAAGCCCTTTGAAGGGATACCGCGCGCCGGCGCGGTGCGGATTCATGACCGCCACAGCCGGCGGCATCGTCTCGTCGGTTTGGTGGTGGTCTGTCACGATCACCTGCATCCCGAGACTGTTGGCCAGGGCGATTTCGCGATGCGAGGTCGTGCCGCAATCCGAGGTGACGAGCAGGGACACACCCTCGTCGTGTAATCGTTGCACAGCACCGGCGTTCAGGCCGTACCCTTCGCGTTGGCGATGCGGCACATAGGCCCGCACGTTCGCACCCAAGGCCCCGAAGAAGGAGAGGTAGACGCTGGTCGCCGTCATCCCGTCCACGTCGTAGTCGCCGTAGAAACAGATCGGCTCCCGCGTCGTCACCGCCCGGTGCAACCGGTCGACGGCTGCCTCCATGTCGGGAATCAAAAAAGGATCGTGCGGCGCCTGGTGAGTCATCCAGGACGCGGCTTCATCGGGCGTCGTGACACCCCGAGCCACGAGCAGCGAGGCCGTCGCCGACGAAATGGACAGGGCCTGCGCGAGGGCCGCGCGGTTGAGGGGGTTGATATCGCGAAAGACCCAGAGTTTGGACTTCATCGGGTCCCCATCGGGCTCTCAGAGCCGATTCGACGTAAGTTCGTGAGATTACAGCGGATAGTATAAGGGACCCTGGCCTTTGTCAAACCAGGCTGGTGACCGGACGGCCGGGGAGCGCGGGAACATCGACTGAGAACAGGAGAGAACCGGGAGGATCAGGACACGGCCGGAGAGGGCCGCTATTCCCCGCCCTTCTGGACGTAGTTTTTGACGAACTCTTCGGCGTTCTTTTCCAGCACGTCGTCGATCTCGTCGACCAGTTTATCGATGTCTTCTTTCAGCTTCTTGCCGGTCTCGACCACCTTGGGGTTGGCTTTAACGTCGTCCTTCCCCTGCGGTTCGCGCCGCGGCTCCTGCTTCCGTTCCTGCTTTTCCATTCGAGCACCTCCCGTATATCTGGGAAACTCTCGCGATCAGCCGGCAACCGCCATCGATGAATTCACCATACTCCAGGGTACCGAAACCCGTCAAGACAAGCGGAGAAACGAAAAGCGCCGATTAGAGACCTGGCTCTAATCGGCGCTCATCTTCTCATGAGAGTCTCTTAGTGGATCAGCAAAATGGTCGTCCAGCTAGGCCGCAGCGAGCGAGAACCCGAGGCGTACGTCTCTCGGTACGTTGAGGGTTTGAGCGATGCGAGAACGAAACTGGAGGCCATTTTCAACATCCACCTATCGAACGATCAACGACACGATCAGCAAGGCGACAATGTTGATGACCTTGATCATCGGATTCACCGCCGGACCTGCCGTATCCTTATAGGGATCGCCGACCGTGTCGCCGGTCACCGCCGCCTTGTGCGTGTCGGAACCTTTCTTGCCCTGCTCTTCGATGAATTTCTTCGCGTTATCCCAGGCACCGCCGCCGCTCGTCATGGAGATCGCGACGAAGAGACCGGTCACGATGCTGCCGACCAACACACCGCCGAGCGCCTGCGGACCGAGGATCAAACCCACCAGAATCGGCGACACCACCGGAATCAACCCGGGGATCATCATCTTCTGAATCGCCGCCTGGGTCACGATGTCCACGCAGGTGCCGTACTCCGGCTTCCCCGTGCCTTCCATGATGCCCTTGATCGTCCGGAACTGCCGCCGCACTTCTTCGACGATCAAGCCGCCGGCTTCACCCACGGCCTTCATACAGAGTGCGCCGAAGATGAAGGGCAACATGCCCCCGAGGAACAGGCCGACCAGGACTTTGGGATTGGACAGATCGAACGCCGCCAGCGCCGGATTATGCGCCGCCACCTCGCGGGAATATTCGGCGAAGAGCACCACCGCCGCCAGACCGGCCGAACCGATCGCATAACCCTTCGTCACCGCCTTCGTGGTGTTGCCCACCGCATCCAACGGATCGGTGATGTCGCGCACTTCCTTGCCCAGATGGGACATTTCCGCGATACCGCCCGCGTTGTCCGTGATCGGACCGAAGGCATCGATCGCCACCACGATTCCGGCCATCGAGAGCATCGAGACCGCCGCCACCGCCACGCCGTAGAGGCCGCCAGACTCCGCGCCGCCGCAGATCCAGAAGCTGCCCAGGATCGCTGCCGCAATCACCACGACCGGCGCCGCCGTCGACTGCATGCCGACCGCCAGACCCGCGATGATGTTCGTCGCATGGCCCGTTTCACTCGCCTTGGCAATATATTTCACCGGCGTATAACTCTTCGACGTGTAGTAATCGGTAATGAAGACCAGCGCCAGGGTCACGGCCAGTCCGATCAAGGCCGCGATGTAGTAGCTCATGCCACTCACGCCGCCGACGCCGCTCATGATCGAGTTGGTGATCGGAAAGAACGCGATCGCCGCGATCCCGCCCGCCACGAAGAGGCCCTTGTACAGCGCCGGCATGATCTCTCCGCCCGGGCTTACCTTCACAAAGAGAATTCCGATGATCGTCGCGAAAATCGTCACACCGCCGAGAGCCAGGGGATAGAGAATCGGTGCCGTCTGGCCTTTGAACATCGTAAAGGCCAGCACCATCGCCGCCACCGTCGTCACCGCGTAGGTCTCGAACAAGTCCGCCGCCATGCCGGCGCAGTCGCCGACGTTGTCGCCGACGTTGTCTGCGATGACCGCCGGGTTGCGCGGGTCGTCTTCCGGAATCCCCGCTTCGACTTTCCCGACCAGGTCCGCACCCACATCCGCCGCCTTCGTATAGATACCGCCGCCGACCCGGGCGAAGACCGAGATCAAGCTGCCGCCGAACCCAAGGCTGAGCAACGCATGGATCGCCTTTTCCTGACCGGCCATCTGGGCCGCAATCGTATAGAAGCCGGTAATGGCCAGCAGGCCCAACCCGATCAACAAGAGCCCCGTCACGGCGCCGCCGCGAAACGCCACCGTCAAGGCCGCGTTCATGCCGTGATGCGCCGCCTGCGCCGTCCGCACGTTCGCGCGCACCGCGATGATCATGCCGACATAGCCGGCGATCGCCGACGCCCCCGCACCGATTAAAAACCCGACCGCCGTCAGAATCCCGAACTTATCGGACCAGGCCCCGGCCGCGGCCAGCAGCACGAACAACACCGCCGCCACGACGCCGACCGTCTTATACTGCCGGTTCATGTAGGCCCCGGCCCCTTCCTGAATCGCTTTCGCAATCTCCTGCATCTTGGCGTTGCCGGCATTCAGCTTGAACACCCACATCGCCAGGTACAGGCCGTAGGCAATACCGGCCACGGCCGCAACCAAGGCAAAGGTCACAATCGCTGAGTCACTCACGGGATACCCTCCTGGTGGATAATCGACGTTCGAATGTCACACACAACTCCTCAGGCTTCAACCCAACAGAAGTACAGGAGCCAAGTGGGGAAACCGCAGGGTGGTGCAGATACGATCGAGCAGCTAACTGCCTGAAAAACGAGGGCATTCTATAGGGAGATCAGGGAGCGGATCAAGCCGAAAAATTGCCGGAACGGCAGGGTCAATCGCCGGTTCCTTCCAGGCAGAGGTTCGAATGCTGAGGGATCACTGGAGGGCACCCAGTGCGCTCGGACAGCCTCTCCCTGCGGGAGCTCCATTTATTCAGTGCGCTCCCCGTTTCTTACTCCGGTTCCTGTTGGGACAGGCAGTGCAACGTCCCAAAGCCCCACACGAGATCCACGGCATGGATCCCGATCACGCGGCGGTTCGGAAAACAGTCGGAGAGGATGCCCAGGGCCTCACGGTCTCTGGGATCATTAAAAGTCGGGACCAGCACTACGCCGTTGGCGATGTAGAAATTCGCATAACTCGCGGGAAGCCGCTGCCCGTCGAAGGTCAGGGGCGCAGGCATTGGGAGCGGGATGACTTCGAGGCTCCGTCCTTTTGCATCACGCATGCCTGTGAGGCGTTCGTGATTCTCCGACAAGGCCCGATAGTTCGCGTCGGCCTGGTTGCGCTCGGAGCACAACAGCACGCGCCCAGGCGACACGAAGCGGCAGAGATCGTCGACATGCCCATGGGTATCATCGCCGGCGATGCCTGCCCCCAGCCACAACACCTTCCCGATGCCGAGGTGTTCGCGGAAGACCGCTTCGACCGCGTCGCGACCCAGGCCCGGGTTCCTGGCCTGGACCGTGGAGAGCAGGCACTCCTCCGTACAGAGTAAGGTCCCTTCGCCGTCCACATCGATTGCGCCACCCTCCATGACCACGCGTCGGCCGTTCACCTCGGGAGTCACGGCTCGAACATCGGCCAGCCGGGCGATGGCGCCGGAGACCTTCACGTCCTTCTTCCAGTTGTCGTACTTGGCCCAGGCGTTGAAGCGCCAACACACCGCCCGCCGCTCGCCGCCGTCAACCTTCACGAACGTCGGCGCGCTGTCCCGCAGCCAGGATCGATCCGTCCGGACAGGATGAAAGCTCACGCGCGCCAGATCGGCACCGGCCCGCCGGAGCATCGTCCTCGCCTGTCCTTCCCGATCCCGATCCTCGACGAGCAATCGAACCGGCTCGGCCAGGGAGAGATGCCGCACGTACTCCGCCATGGCCCAAGGGATTGCGCCAAATTTACGGGGCCAATCGTTGGTTTCGTGAGGCCAGGCGAGCCAGGTGGCGCGGTGGGGAGCCCACTCAGCAGGCATCAAGCAGCGCATCGTCAGCGTCGATCGATGGCTCGTTGGGTGAGGGCCGCGTAGGCGTCGATGCGCCGATCGCGGAGAAACGGCCAGTTCCGTCGCACTTCGGCGATGCGGCCGAGATCGCATGTCACGACCAGCACCTCCGGACCATCCGACGTCGCTTCAGCCAGGACCACTCCGAAGGGGTCGGCCACGAACGAATGGCCCCAAAACTCCAGCCCACCGTCCGGCGGGCCCTCGTGACCGATGCGATTCACAGCCACCACGAACACCCCGTTGGCGATCGCGTGCGACCGCTGGATCGTCTGCCAGGCCGCCACCTGTTCTTTGCCGTAGCGTGCCTTCTCCGAAGGGTGCCAGCCGATGGCCGTGGGATAGGCAAGGAGCACCGCCCCCTGAAGGGCGGTCAGGCGCGCGGCCTCCGGAAACCACTGATCCCAGCACACCAGCGTGCCCAGCCTCCCGACGCGCGTATCGATAGCCTGAAAGCCGAGGTCGCCGGGCGTGAAGTAATACTTCTCGTAGTACAAAGGATCGTCGGGAATATGCATCTTCCGGTAGACACCCGCCATCCTCCCGTCGGCATCCAGCACGACAGCAGTGTTGTGAAAGACGCCCTCCGTCCGTTTTTCAAAGACGGAGCCGATGATCACGACACCGAGCTCCTTGGCCACCGCCGCCAACGCCTGGGTCGTAGGACCCGGCACCGGCTCCGCCAGCTCGAAGGTCTCGGGGTCCTGGCTCTGGCAGAAATACGGCGTGCGGAACAGCTCAGGCAGACAGATCACCTGCGCCCCGGACTTGGCAGCCTGGCGGATGCTGGTGATCGCACGATCCAGATTCACATCCGGTTGAGCGGCCATCTGCATCTGCACGAGGCCCAGCGTCAATGTCGTGGCGGTCGTCTTGGCCATGGGGCTGGATGGTAACCTGCTTTGTGACGGTGCTCAAGGAGAAAGTTGCCTGGACGCTATGTTGTATCCGGTACAGGGGCGAAAGAAGACTCCCGCCCCCTCTGACCGTTTTACTGGGCCGAACCGTGAAAGCCTGCTATGCTTGCTCACAACGAGTCAGCCCGATCCGAGAAGACTACGAGCAGGGGCCGATGGTGAAAATTCTGGTCATCGATGACGATCCCCGAGACCGGGACCTCGTCGCAACGGTCTTGGAGGAACGAGGGTATGACGTGCTGGTGGCAGAGAACGGGCGAACAGGGTTACTGCTCTGCCACCGGCAAGGTCCCGATGCAGTCGTGCTGGACCTCAACATGCCTGAAATAGATGGGCACAGCCTCCTCAAGCAGCTGAGGACCCTCCACCCGTCTCTTCCCGTCGTCGTGTTCAGTGGACACGGCACAGAAGCCGTGGAGCAAGAGGTGCTGGACCAGGGCGCCACGGCGTTTCTTCAAAAGGGATTTTCGCTGCAGCAGCTCGGGTTGGCATTGCAGGAGGTTCTGCCGTCTCCGTAACGTCTTAAGTAGCCTGTCCCCTTCTCTTCATTCTCTTTTCGCAGAACGCTCTAGGCGTCACGTCGGTTGGAGTGGTAGGCTGTCGAGGGAGGGATCTCCATGCTGGCCCGACTTCTTGCCGCCCTGTCAATCACCACCGTCGCCGTGTTGATCAAACGCCTGGTCATCCGCAAACCGCCGCCCCTGCCGTACCGCAAAGCGGAATCCGATTGGCCGAGCAGCTACCGGAAACCTTTTTCGGAAAAGTAGCCTACCCCCTTCTCTTCATTGTCCTTTTCTTCCTCTTGACAGCAGATGGACTCACAATGTAATTACACGGATCAAAAGCATGACAGAGTGTAAAGGAGATCTCGTATGAAGGCGCGCGTGGTCCGGATTGGCAACTCCAGGGGAATCAGAATTCCAAAGGCAGTGATCGAACAATGTCATCTCCATGGAGCCGTCGATCTCGAGATCCAACAGGGGCAACTGGTGATTCGGTCTGCCTCGAAAGCAAGGGCCGGGTGGAGTGAGGCATTTGAACAGATGCACCGGCAGGGCGACGATCAACTTCTGGACAGCCAGGCACCGTCCGCATCTCAATGGGACCGGAAAGACTGGCAGTGGTAGTCTCTCGCTTTGAGATCTTCCTCATCCGCCTTGATCCCACCGAAGGACGCGAGATTCGCAAGACGCGCCCATGCCTCGTCATCTCTCCCGATGAAATGAACCATCACATCGATACCGTGATCGTCGCCCCCATGACGACAAAAAGAAAAACCTATCCGACGCGTGTGCCGGTTCGGTTCAAGGGGAAGTCTGGACAAATTGTGCTCGACCAGATCAGAACGGTTGATAAGAGCCGGCTAGTCAAACGCCTCGGCAAGCTCGACGAAGAAACCCGCACGAACGTGCTCTCTCTGCTCGCCGAACTCTTCGCGCCGTAAACACCTACCGGACAAGCTTGTCCTACAGGAACCGTTGCCGTGTTGGTGAAACGCCTGTTCATCCGCAAACCGCCGCGCCTGCCCTACCACACAGCTGAATCCGATTGGCCAAGCAGCGACCGAAAGCCGTTCGACGAGCAGAGCCATACGCGCACCAAGTAGCATGTCCCCGTTTCTTTCTCCTGCGGAGGCGAGACTGAGATGATGATCCTTCTGCTGATCGGTTCAGGCCTTTTGGTGGCCGGCCTCGTGCTGTATGGCCGGCTGAAGGCGCGTCGCAGATCCCGGCAGGTTGCAGAGTCAGAACAATACTTCGTCCCGCATGTCACCACCACGGAGGAATTCATGTGCGTCTGCATGAGCAGACCCGCAACCCCTGCCCTACCGAAAAGCTGAATGGCCGAGCAGCTACCGAAACCCTTTTGGGGAAAGTAACCTGGCCCCTTTTCTTCGTTCGGGTTGGCCTTACAGGAAGTCCTGCCCTCTCCGTAACGTCTGACCTCGCCTATCCCCTCTGCTTCGTGCTGTCCTCCTGCGCCGTCCGAGCCTGTGCATGCACCGCGGCAAGAAACTTCATGAGTATCCGCGAGATGCCGGCAGGCAGCTTGAGAAACTCCACACCCACTTGCGGCCCTCGGACCCACCGCACGCCGGCCTGCGGAATTTCTAGAAGATCGGCCTGGTTCGGCAGCGTTACCGACAAGGTCAGCTGGTCGCCTGTCGTCACGGACGTATGGGTCTCAATCAGCGCACCGCGGATCGACAAATTGCGGATCACCCCCATCCCTTCAAATCCTGTTCCCTGAGGGTGCAGAACGGAGAGGTGCACATCCATGTTCACCTCGAAGCGGGTGGCGCCAATCTTCTTTCTCCGCTCCTTCGCCGGTTTCGTCATCAACCTTCCCCCTATGGGCACAGCACTCCCCGCACCCATGCCATCGGCCGTTCATCAGGAGCCTCGCAAGAGGATACGTGCGCGTGGTTCACGTCGACCCGATATGACCGTCAGGGGGCATACTACCCTCCCACAGACGTGGCGAGATAGATCCCTTCGGCCCTGTGGCGCGGTCGGCAGCGAGGGAGAGGAACGCCACCCATCTTGGTTCCTTGCTCACGGAGTGCGCAGGCGGAAAGAAGCGACGGGACTTCGTTGGCCTCCTGTGCTCGCGCGACCCGCACGCAAGAGTGGGCTAGGCAGCCTAGTCAGTTCCTGTGCTCGCGGAACGCGGCACACGGGATCAATCGTACTTCCAAATTAAGGGAGGTGCTCGTTCGACGCGCGCCGGTGAGGATTTATAAGTTCCAATAAGCAGCCTAGTTTCTTGTCTTTTTGCTGTTCTTTCCGTCTGGCGGATTGCAAAAGAAACAGCATTTCCATGGTAAGCCACTTTTCTGAGCATACTTTTCTGCAAGTCGATAGGTTACGTGAGATCTATAATGTCCTTGGTTATAACGATGCTTTCCGCCATGCTTAGCGATCTGACTACACCCCTCCAAATGGATGGTGGTATGAGGATTCGCGCGATTTTCATACGTTACATAAGTCATGTGCCCTCCAATGAACACAAATGGTTCCTGACACTATCCTCTCACCCGACCCATTTGATGTTTCCTACTTGTCATGTTGTTCAACAATGTCACGAATCTTCGCGGGTTCTACAGCAACATCCCAGCACCAAGACCCAAACCCGCCTTTCTCGTTTACAGCCTTAACCCATTCAGCAAGAGCCGCCCGCTTTGTACGATCCTGTTCAGAATCTTCCCCTTTGATTTCTAAAACCAATGTCTTTTTATTTTTAAGCTGGATTAAGAAGTCTGGGACAAATCGCCGTCTCGCACCATTCCAGAGGTAGTACACTTGAAAGCCAAGGTGGTCATTCTTAGCGTAGGCAGTCACATGTGCACTTTTCTCAAAGATGTTTGCCGCATATTGCTCCCAAGCACTATCAGCAATCATGTGGCTGATTTGAGAACGTACAGTAGGGTGACAGATCTTCGTCGTGTACCAAGTGCGCATGTAGCGCGTTGAACCCAATGGGGATTCTTCATCAAACACCGGCTCGATTCGCTCCATGTTCTGCTCCCGCACAAAGCGTAGCAGATGCTGAACAATCGAATCGATATTCAGCGCGAGTAAAATGCGCTTCCGCAGTGGCTCTTGATGGAAAAGGGACGGGATATGAAGTCGATCGGACTGAAAGAATTGCTCAACAAGCTGAATGAGCTGAAACACCAAGTACTCACGGGTCCCTCGGAAATGCGTCCCAAGCTCTTCAAACGCTTTACGAGCGGCTTTAAACGTCAGCCGTTGAAGCCGAAACTCTTCCGGGAGTTTCTCCAAATCGATGACGTGCACTTGGCTCATATTAGTAGCCCCGCCGACTGCTGGAGCGATTTCGGCCGTAATGATCGTCTGGGCTGGATCTAGCGTGAGTGGTTCGACGGAGTTCCAATCAACCGAGAGCACAGGCCGGACAACGGTATCGACTCGCAAAATGTTTGGCCAGCGTATTTCCAGATCATTGCGTTCAGGGAGGGATTCGATCTGAGTGCTGGGCTTGGGTGGTGGTGGTGCCTCTCCTCCCTCTCCTACATCCTGGAAGATGGAAAGAGGAACGCCAAACACATTCACATACTCAGGAAGGAACAAACCTTCCGAATCGGTTTCGTAGGACACCCGTCGAAGCCCACGGCCAATCACTTGCTCACAGAGAAGTTGGCTGGTGAAGGCCCGAAGTCCCATGATGTGCGTTACATTCTTGGCATCCCACCCTTCCGATAACATGGCAACAGACACCACATTTTGCAAGTCTTGCCCGGCGGTGCCGCGTTTCCCCACATTATCGACGACTTCGCGAAGGAGTTCTTCCTTCTTCATGTCGCGAAGCCGGTCCTTGCGAGTTTCCGGGATGTTGGCGGCCACAACAATGGATTCCAGACGGGCTTCATAGGCCTTGTCGCTTCCAGCCGTCTCTCCAATCTCCGCCTTTTCCAGCACCTTGGAATCGACGCGAAGAGTCCGCTCAGGAGCATGAAGCTCAGGCCAGTGTGCATCGCCACGATTAAAATAGTGCTCAATCCTCGCAGCCGTTTCCGTACGATTACACACGGTCAGCATGACCGGAGGAGACTCATGGCCGGAAGCTTTCCACTGCATCAGAGTTTCCCGCCAGTCTGCACCTAACAGCGTGTAGGCATCCTTCACGAGCTTTGGCAGCGCTTCGAATGACTCGGCCTTACGATTCAGATCCTCTTCAACGGATGGATCGCGATAGATATGATAGAGCCGGGAGCGTAAGGTTGCGGCATCCGGCATGGCATCGTCTCGGATGACAACTCGCGGCGTCTTGACCAAGCCGGATTCGATGGCATCGTTGAGTCCAAAGTCAGACACGATCCAGTCAAACAGTCCCTCTTCTGTGCTCACCTTCCCAGTCGGGGCAAAGGGAGTAGCCGAGAGGTCGAAGCAGCGCTGGATACGGTGGGTCTTGTGAATGCGGTCGAGCCCCTCGATCCAGCGAGTCGCCTCCTCAAGATCGAGGCCTAGTAACTCTTGTTCCTTCTTACTAATCTTCAGCTCGGCTGGCTTCCGATAGGCATGATGGGCTTCATCGTTAATTATGAGAAGATCACGGTACGGAGCTAACTTTCCCAGGACACGTCGAGAAAACGCCTCAGCGCTTTCCGGACCTTTCTTCACAATGGAACGGTCCGGTTCTTTTAGGGGCATGAGCGTGTGCCAATTCTCAATCAGCAGCTCAACCTGATTGAGCTTTTCTCGTAGCGCATCTGACGGGCACAGGCCAAAGGTATCGTAGTAGTTGAAGGGATCGCCCGGATACAAAACGCGGAGCCGTTCTTTGACCGTCAGCCCCGGTGCGATAATGAAAATGGCCCGAGAAAAATCCTTGTTTCTCTTGGGGTAGGTCAGGGCATTCAGTGTCTGCCATGTAATAACCATGGCCATTAACGTCGTTTTACCTGTTCCGGTAGCCATCTTGTTACACAAGCGTTCCCACGGACCCCCATCTCCTGGAATGACAATGCCCTGACGGTATTCGAGCGCGGCTTCCACCCACCAAATGAGCGTCTCGATGGCTTCCAGCTGACAGAAGTAGAACGGAAAGTGCCTGGCTGACGAGTCGTGCCAATGTTCGAGCAGCCGGCGGGTGATAGGGGTCACACCGGGATAGTCGGCACCACGCCAAGCTTCTACCCGAGGACGAATAGCGTTAGCCAATTCAAGCAGTCTGGTTCTTCGTGTGTTATGCCGAACATCAATGAGTTCATACCCAGCAGGCCGGCGAGACTCGACAACCGCAAGCGTTCCCCCTTGCGCCTGTTGCCAGTGCTTTTCAGGTTTCTTATAGGGGGAGTTAAGAATGAGCGATTTAGGGACTGGCATGTCGAACCCGATCAGTCGAGCGGGATGATTTTCAGCGATTCGATTCCGCGATCGTCCACAATTTTGACCGCGACCTTTCGATTATCACCCGCCTCAAACGGAAGTGAGACCGTGCCATGAAACTTGGTGAGAAGCGACTCGTTCAACTCGGCGCGAATGTCCTTCTTGAGCTTCATCCACCCATCGTCCTTGCCGGCCATCGGAAAGAAGACCTGGCGAGGAAAGAGAGAACGCTCGTCATAGTCGGTATCGAGCAGCCAGACGGCAATCTTCCCCTTACCTCCTGAGATCAGCTCTCCTTTGGTGGTGTCAAAGTAGTCAAACCCGTTGACCTCGACCTCGTATTTCCCGTCCTTGCGTTTTCGCACGTCCACATCTGGTTGACCCATGAGCCAGAAGCTTTGGTTATTCGAACGAGCCTTCTTGAGGTCTTCCGTCAACAGATCCGTATTCATTTGCGCCTTCAAAAGCGTCACTCCCGGCCAGTTGGTCTCATCAACGTCCTTGGCAGCCTCCGGGTCAAAGGTGAAGGCACAAAAGATGACGAACTTAGGGGAAGGCCTAAGTTTTTCCGCTTCATTGAGGGCCAAAGCCACTTGGCGTTGTTCCAGAGCCGCATGTTCAGGACCAAAGCTAACAACCACACGCTCTCCTGTCTCCGCCAAGGTTCCCGATGCATGGAGATAGCGAAGCCCGGGAATGGTTTCGAGCTCCCCGATTTTCAAGATCTGCCCGCCCTTACCACGAATGCCGGTTTTCAGGAGTTCGTCTCGCCACTGATGTTGACGAGAAGACTCTCCCGAACGCGCAATGGCTACGTCTGCCTGAATAGGCTGTTGGGCTTGTTCCAGCGACACAACAGAGGGGAAGGGGACGGCTTCAACGGTACATGGTCCAGAAATGCGGAGCTTGCTCTTGTCCACTTGAGGCTGATCAAAAAGCGTCTCCTGCTCCGCATGGGCAGCGATAGAGAAGTCCATCTGCTTTTGCATTGCTTGACGTGCAGCATGGAATGCATTGAAGGCTTGGATGACCGCATCCGACCATTCTTGAGGAAAGTTGAAGGGAACTTCCCACTCCTGTAATTCTGCCTTCTTCGAAAGATCCAACGACTCTCCCTTTCGTCGTCCTTCCGCAACCTGGAATTTCTCTGATGGCGGATGTTTCTTTAGGGCAGCATTGAGGGCTTGGAGCGTGGATTCTATCTCTGGGTGCATTCGCGCGTAGATATTGTCTATCTCTGAATTGTTGGCGATGGATTTGAGAGTAACGTGCGGCACAGTCTTGTAATTGAACCCGCCTTTCAGGCCCTCGTGTGGATATCTAAGTGCGTAATAGTCATAGCTCGCGGTCATGAGGCGCTGTTTGGCTAGGGTAACGGCTACCCGCGAGGTGTCGCAGGTGATCCAACGCCGGCCCCATTTTTCAGCCACAAATGCGGTAGTACCAGAGCCACATGTCGGATCAAGCACTAAGTCTCCAGGGTCAGTAGTCATCAGAAGACACCGCTCAATAACCTTTGGATGAGTCTGCACAACGTAGATTTTGGTTTCACCATATCCGGCCACAGTGTCCGGCCAAGTATTTAGCAAACTCATTTTGGAGAAATCGTGGAAATAAAGCTTGTAGTAGAGTTTCGAGCCGAGAACGAACAATCGATCACATTGAAACAGCCGACGCATTCCCTCTGGATTCGTCCGCCAACTCTTGCCCCCGCGTGGGGTAAACATTGTTCCTTCGAAATCAAAATCGAAGGTGCAGCTCTTTGTAAATCCAGACGACTCAAGGACAGATCGCTTAAAAACCCTTTGAGACAGATCATCTGCGACGCCGCCAGCGATTTCTGACTCCTGTAGCTCCCGCAATCCTGGTGACGTGGAAACGAACTTAAATTCTGCGTTCCCTTCAAGCGCCTTTTCTCTGTAAAGGTTTCTATATTTCACCTGCTTGATGTCCTTTGCATACCAGATAAGATAGTCGAATACAGTTTCCAGGTGCCCAGACTCTAGCGGCGTCATTGTTTGGAAGTTGATGCATGATAAGAAATTACCTGGCTCAAATATTTCGTCCATCAGAAGTCTGACTCTGTGCAAATTGGTATCGGATATCTGGACAAATATGCTTCCGGTTTCATGCAATAGTTCTTTGGCTAGCAGCAGCCGGTCACGCAGGTAGCTAAGATAGGAATGAACATCGAGTTCCCAGGCATCACGGAATGCTTTTATCATTTCCGGCTCCTGGGTCAAATCTTCATCCTTTCGATCCTTCACGTCGCGCTTGTTCACAAACGGCTGAAAATTAGAGCCGTATGTTATGCCGTACGGTGGATCGATGTAGATCACTTGTACCTGACCCGCCATGCTTTCCTTCTGTATGAGTGAATTCATCACCAGTAAGGCATCGCCGGCAATCAAACGATTGGTCCATCCCCGCTCATGTCTATAGAAGTCGATTGCATCTCGTAGTGGGAGGTTCTCAAACGGTGCAGCGAAAAGGTCCGGCTGCAGGAAGTCGCCGTTTCCCTTCCCTTCATTGGCGCGTTTCCTAACGGAAGAAAGAATGCTGGCTGGATCAATTCGTTCGTGGACATGGAGCGAAACGGTATCAACGTCAAAACTCGTTCGTTCTGCCTTGCCTGTCCAATTTAGATAGGGTTGCTGAAGGCGCTTCAGTTCCTCCAAGGCTCCGCGCATCTTGGTCTCATCGCGGCTTTTGAGCGCGTTGTCGATCAGCTTTTCAATTTTCGCCCGGCTGGGGTCGAACCGGAGGGCAGGGTCTAGATGTGGATCATACTTCCAGGTTGTCTTCGGCTGCACCGGATCATTCTCCGGTTTCACCATGCCAACTTCTGGATTATTTTTCCGTTTGTCGGTGTGTCGATAGCTGAGGATATTCGGATCCGTTTTCGACTTTTTCATCGACCCAGACCCTGCCTTAACAGATTTGCTTTTTCTCACCATTCCAATCCTCAGGGTGTTGTCTCATGAGCGAATATCGAGAGCGGGATGTTCTCCTGAGCCATGAGAACCGGCCAATAGAACGGCGTCCCTCTCCAACCGTCTTCCTCTGCTCCATTCTGGCGAATCATGATGAGCATTGGGATGTCGATTGCGACTCTGCGCGCTATGGCACCTTCGCGCTGCGCTGTGTCGGGTGCGTCCGAGAAATAAGGTGGCCCTAACGCGGGCTGGAAACGTTTGAGGTTTCTATCCTTTCTTACCAGGCACCAGACTTTCCCTCGATTATTTATGTTAGTGGCTCGACCACTCATGTATTCGAGTGCCGCTCGAGCGGCCTTCCAGTCAAAATCGTAGCCCAATTCTTCTTCCAAAATGAGAGTGGGTTCTATCCGTCGCAGGAGATCCAGCCCGAAAGCGAGCGACACTTCAAACGGATCAGTTGGTTCTTGCCCGCCAATGGCGTCATCCAGAATTCCATCGATTTGGCGGATAGCTGGCTGAACCCGAGTCCGTACATCAGTCTGAAACCCGATAGGCAAGATGCGCTTGAACGGTCGGAGTGTCGTGGTGTTCGATATTAGGATCTTATTAGGACTGCATGGCACGATCTGGCCCCGGGGGTCCCGCTGAATAAAGACCACAGCTTGCTCAGGGGTGTTTTCAATCGTCTCGCGCAAGGCAACATCACTCTCATGCATGCGACGCATGGCAGCATGAATGGATGGCTCCGTATAGAATCGAGTCACTGCTAAATCCTCAATTGGCCTGAATCCAAACATGCGAGAATGTTGGAGGACCGTATCTTGCTGGTAAATTTGCGGCCGTCTGCCATAGAAAAAACCAATCAGGTTGGCAAGCGTAATGCCTCTGTCAAGAATTTGGCCACCGATGAAAATGTTCAAGGGTGTCCGTAATCGGAGTTGTCCTTCCCCGTCCAATTGTTCCTCGACCTGTTGCTCAGAGTTCACTTTCGTAATGGTTAGCCAGTCTTCTCGAAGAGCCGCAAAGGCTTGCTCAATAACAGCATCGCGAGGGGGCAAGTACCGTCCTAGAACTTGAACTGAATTCTTAAGATCGCTGTACGAATCAATTAGCAATTGCCGAAGCAGGTCGGGCTGTTCGGTCACTGCCTCCCTGAGTTTGCGATTCAGAACTGTCACGATCCGTTCTTGCCACGCATGTGCAGACTTTGCCGACTCTGTGTGGAACAAAAAGCTGAACTTCTTCAGAGGGATGCCTGCCTGTTCATCTTGGAGACGACGGAGGCATCCACCGACAAGAAAATTACAGGTAGCCCTTCGGAGAGTGCTAATGGCATCACTTGAAAGGCAATCATCTATCCGAAATCGGCGTCGGTCTTCTTGGCGAAGGATCTCTAATTCCTCAATCTCAAGTGGGCGGTAGACGAACGACGCTACGTTATTCTGTTCTTGACTACGCTCGAAGTAATAATCGCTGCCCACATACAGGTTATTGATAGGAACTAATTCTGTGAAGGCTGGTCTTATTGGGCGAAATTCGACACCATTGACGACCAGATCTTCTGGCTGAAGATAGAGGGAATAGGGCGTTGCCGTGACCTGCAAAAACGCAGAGTTCGTCAAAATCTGGCGCAACCCGTCAATCTGACGGGATGTTCTGTTGATGACTATCCCCTCTTCTTTAGTGTTCTTAAATCCAATGCTGGCATAGTCTGCTTCATCGTCAATAATAAGGATTCGCCGTGTTGCGAGTTGGAGATATGTTTCACGAAACAGTTTCGTTAAGCGCTCCATATTGTCGACTTGCTTCTTCGCGACGAAAATCAGTTTTTGGTTCAGTTCGTATCCCGCAAGGGCAGATGGGACCGTCATGACATCAAAAATCTGTAACCGGTCTTGAGCGCTAAATCGATCAAAATCACGGCGTACCCGCCCTAAGGTCTGTCGAGTTAAAGCCTTCGTCCCTTTGGTCAGTATGACTGCGATATCAAACCCGTTATCGAAGGCGAGGGCGATTACTCCGAGGAAAGTCTTAGTCTTTCCAGACTGGATTTTCCCGAGCAGCATACCCGGCTGAGAAGCGCTAGTTTGAACCGAGAGGAGACGATCCACCGTTCTTTGGATGCAAGCCTTATCAGCCTCGCCATAGATGATTGCATTCTCAGTGAATAGAGGATAGAAGCCACCGGCGAGGTTGAGTACGGGCATCAGGCCATCTCTTGGAGGTTTCAAGCCGCCCGCAGCTTACCCCTTTCCCCTTCTGAAATCAGCCCCCTTTATGGGGACGTAAGGCGTGAAACGTGAGGCGTGAGGCGCCTGGGTGGAGCCCAATATTCAATGCTCAATGCACAACGTTCAGTTTTCAAGCTTGTCGCTGAGTGCTGAGCTTAGGGCCGAACGGCAGGGGGAGGGCGGTTGGGAAGGTTGAGGCTGTTGGGGAAGGTCGAGGCTCAGGTTAAGGCTGAGGTGATGACGGCCTGGCGAGGGTCCGCGGGTCCGATTAGGCGGCGCGGCGGCCTTTCCCCTTGTCACCGCCTTTAATAGTCTTGGCCAAATCGGCGGAGCTCGCGCCAAGCAGCAAGAGTGAACTGACGAGAAGGTCCATCGACACCGACGGGTCCCCGGCTTCCATCTTGGCGACGCGGGACTGGCTCGATTGCAAGCGCTCAGCTAACTGGACTTGGGATAGGCCGTACTTCTTTCGGCGTTCCCGCAAGCTCCGGCTCAATCCCAACTTCATCTCAATCAACACCGCATCAGCTTCCGACAGACCGAGAAAATCTTTCACTGATCCGACCGCCCATCCCGCCGATTCCAATCTGGCCTGCTTACTTTTTCTCATGGCTATGTCCCCGCCTTACTGATGATGTCGTAATCACGGAGCCGACGCTTGTAGCTTGTGATCACGGATGGAGGTGTTCGCGCCGTTTTCTTCTGGAATACATCGAGAATGACCACGGCATCCTGGTCTGTTCTATCGATGATGCGGAACGTGCCACATTCATCGTTGATCCGTCATTCATGGCACCGCATGCCAATCGCCGGCATAGGTCGTGAGTGTGGAAGCCCGAGCGATTCTCCTCCCTGCAGCATCCTGAGCAGATATCCCGCTTCAACACGCGCGGCCTGGGAGAACGGCGGAGTTTTGACCTCTCCTCGGAGCCAAACAAGCGGTTTCCCCTGTCCACGTTGCGTCATTCACCTATCCGATCACTACAAGATCGTATGTCATATCTGACATATTGTCAACCCCCATCTGGTCGCATTCTGCGACTACATCAATGAGGTGCTCCGCTCATCTCCTGTTTCTGGAGATGCCGTCCCCATCGGAGAAAAGTAGCTGACTCGCGTCTGTATTGGTTTCATTTCGAGGAATTGTGTTGCTTGCATGCGATGGGAGGTCGATTACCCGGCCAACTTCACCATCTTGCATCCAGCAAAATCGCCACGAGCATGTCGCTCATGACGTTCACGCCGGAGCGGGCGCGGGCGATGATCCAGTCGACGGTCATGATGAGCGGGATGGCCGCGAGAATGACGTGGTCCGGCAGGCCGGCGGCGGTGAGGACGAGCGGCAGCACGATCATGCCGGCTTCAGGAATGCCGGCCACCCCTGCCCCGGCGATGATGGAGGCGAGGACGATCAGCACCTGTTTCGCCATCGGCAGATCGTAGCCGAGCGCCTGGGCAAGAAAAAGCGCGGCCATGGCTTCGTACAACGTGATGCCGTCGTTGTTGAGATTGGTGCCGACGCAGGCGGCGAGGCGCGCCGATTGCGCGGAGACCTGCATCTTCTCCAGGCAGCGGAGCGTGACCGGCACGGTGGCGAGGCTGCTGTTGCAGGAGACGGCGGTCAGGATGGCGTCGGCTCCCTGCCCGAGATAAACGTTCGGCGATTTCTTGCCGATGAACCAGGCGACGAGCGGATAATAGAGCAGCGCGTGGATGGCAAGCCCGAGCAACATGGCGGCGAGAAAGATCCAGAGCACGGCGAAGACGCCGACGCCCGACTTGCCGACGACGTGGGCGACCACGCCGAATACCGCGAACGGCACGGCGAGGATGATCCAGCCCAGCAGGCGGACGAGCCATTCATAGATCCGCTCAACGGCCCAGACCACACGATCCAGCGCGCCGCCGGCCTGCCCGGACCGGCTCCGCCCCCAGCGCAGGCCTGCGCCGAGCACGAGCGCGAAGCAGACAACGCCGATGATGTTGTTGCTCGAAAAAGGATCGGCGAGGGTGCGGGGAATATAGGCGAGCAGGTCGGTGATCGGATGCTCCGTGGCCGTGAACTGGGTGACCGGCTTGGTGCCTGGCACGACGTGGAGCAGCTCCTCGACATGGCCATACCACTGGAGGCCGGGCTGCCACAGATTCATGATGAGGAGGCCGAGGGTCATGGCCACGGTGACGTTGACGAGGCAGATGATGAGCAGTTTGCCGCCCTGCCGCAACGGCAAGCTCGTGCGGAGGATCGCGTCGAGAATCGCAAAGAAGATGAGCGGAATGGCGAGGGTCTTCAGCGCCGTGACGACCCAGAGGCCCAGGCGGCCCAGCTGGTCATTACGCAGCCCGCCCCAGTAGGGCTCCTGACCGAAGAGCGATCCCAGCAGGACACCCCCGGCGACGCCGAGCAGGACTTGCTGGTAGAGTGGGAGCGGAATCGGACCCTGGATGTCTTTCATGCGCGGCTCATGCGGGCTGCGGAAGTCTACCGATTTCACCGGGGGAAATCATCAGGGGTCGGGGGGCTTCAGCCTGCGCCGAATCCGCCGATGTATGAGAGAAAGGCCGGGGGCTTGGGCCGCCCGTTCATGCCGATCGTCAACGGCCCGGAGGATGATCATGACTGAGGCGATGTCGAACGAGGCGGTACAGGAAGCCTGGATGGCGCTGGTGCGGAACCTCCGCACAGGCGTGTTGCTGACCCTGCGGAACGGCCGGCCGTTCGGCTCCCATGTGCCCTACGTGCTGGGTGAGGATTGGACGAGGGCTTATCTACACCTGAGCCGGCTGGCGCCGCACACGCAACATCTCGCAGCCGATCCCCGTCTCTCGCTCTTTTTCTCCGAACCGGACGATCCGAAGAAGAATCCCCTGGCGCTCCAGCGCATGAACCTGCAAGGCACCGCCGCGATCCTGCCGCCCGATGCGCCACCGTACGCGGCCATGAAGGAGCGGTATTTGGCGCGGTTTCCGCAATCGGCGATGCTGTTCGGTTTCGCCGACTTCAATCTGTGGGAACTGACGCTTACGGATGTCCATTTGGTGCTGGGATTTGGGCAGGCGTATCTGTCCACCGCCGCCGCCCCGCGGGAGTGGACGCATCAGAAGCCGGAGAAGGCAAAAGGATAAGAAGGCTGAGGAATCTCAGATCTCAAATCTCAGATCTCAAATCTCAGATCTCAAATCTCAGATACAGATCACAGACCACAAACCTCAAATCGCTGATCTCAGATTTCAGATTACAGATTTCAGACTTTCGGAGGCTGCGCGGATTCACGGATTCGTGCGAGTTCGGCCAAGAACGTCTCACGATCCTTCTGCGCGGCAGCCCTCACGCGGACTTTTTCATTCATATGCCGCTGGCCGGCGATCTCCGCGTTCTTCAGCTGTTCGATCCAGCCGTAGAGCTGCCGGGAAATACCGAGGCAGCTCGCTTTGAGATTTGCGATCTGCGATTTGAGATTGCTAAAAGCTTCTAGGCCGTCGAGCATGTGCAGCATGGAACGGACTTCGCCGGCGGAGCCGCGGGCGATGTAAAGAAAGGCCAGGAGCTCGTTCGTGCTGCCGCGCTCGAATCCTTCGGCGACGTTATTGGAAATGGAGAGGACGGCGCGCTCCAGCTGGTCGCGCAGGCCGGCATGGCTGCGGAACGACGCCTGCTCGGTGAAGGCATAGGTGTGCCGGGCGAGTGCGATCGCCGCTTGCCAGACGGGAAGGTCTTCGAAGGATTTGTACTTCATGTCGCCTCCGGCGAACCTCAGATCTCAAATTACAGATCTCACATCTCAGATTACAGATCGCAGATGACAGATGCTGATTGTACCGTTGTGATCTGAGATTTGCGATCTGCGATCGGTGCAAATAGCACCATTACCGGGTATGTTTCTGCACGTCGAAGGCCCAACGGAGTTGGACGGCCCAGTACTCCTGAATGAGGGTGTTCCGGTCAAGCGGGCGATCCTGCTCTCGGTAGAAAGCGATTTCGAAGTCACGCCAGCGCGCGGCGATGCCAATAATCCAATCCAACTCGGTAGGCTTGGCGACGTTGGAATTTTCCCGGTCGGTGAACATGTTGAAGTCGCCGAACAGGACGAACTTCTGCTTGTAGAGGTCCAGGTCGAAGTGGCCGACGTAGCGGAAGAGCGCGCGGCCGGTGTTGTCCGGACGCGCGAAGTATTGCTGGTTGTGAAAGAGCCAGCCGAAGCCGGCGTAGGCCGTGAGGGGGTTGTTGGGGAAAAGATTCCGCCACCAGGCCCAGTCTTCCTGCGTGCGGATGCGGTAGTTGACGAGCGCATCCGCGTAGATTTGCTTGAGCCCGCTCTTGTCGAGCGGGGCATCTCGCTCATATTGCATGCGCCAGCTCCAATGCCCCACCGTGCCGGTCAATCCATACGTCTGGTCCCACTCGCTCAGCTTGATCCAGCCGTCGTCCCGGTCCGAGAAGAAGTTCTGGTCCGAATAGAACGTGAGGTATTTCTTGTAGAGATCGGTTTCGGCGTGGAGCATGTGCCGCAAGCCGACGCGGCCCGTATTGTCCGGGCGTGCGGCAAACGAGGGGTTGGAGATGAACGCGCCGGTGAGGAGATAGCCGCCGATAAGCGACTCGTCGACTCTCGGCTCCCCTTGCGGACCTTCCTTCCCATCGGTGGACTTTTCCATCTCGGGCAGCGGCCGGCCGTATTTCTCCAGCGCAAGGGCTTCGCCGCCCGCAACACACAGCCAGAGGCCGGTCAGGATCGCGAGGGTTCTGCGCGTGGCGAAGGGCGTCATGACGGTCCGGCCTGTGGTCGTGAATCCGTCCCTACGGCTGTGGGCTGAGGCAGGCCTGAAAGATCTCGTCGCAATGTTCGTCGTCCTGATAGCTGCTGGGCTCGCTGTCGTACTGCACCCCGGTCACTTTGTCCTGTTCGACCAGAATCGTGGCACGGCAGCCATGATGGACCATCGGAAAGCTGCTCTTCGACCCCCCGAACGACTCTTCGAGTTGTGAGGCTTCTTTGTAGTAGACGAAGAGGACTTGCTCCCCGAGAATGCGCCGGCTCACGGGCTGGCCGGCACAGGCCAGCAAGGCCTGGGTGCTCTTGCCGAGCAGGGCCTGCGCGGCGGGATAGGGCTCCGTTCCGTTGGGCACCACACCGGCGCACCCGGCGAGCAGGGCCAGTCCCGCCCAGAGACCTCCCAGCGAACAGCCTGTCAGGCGACGATTCGGCATCGCTCAGGAGAATACTCTAGGCGAGGGTGAAAGAAAAGCGGGCTGATGCACGAATCGGTGATTGCCGGATGGGAAAGACTTTGTTATCATCCGCGCCCAAGAGGGGCACGTGGGCTTGGAGCCGAATTACATCATCATCGACGGCCAGACGTTCAGCAAGGCCAACCTGGCACTCGACAACCACGTCTATAAGAACTGCCACATCGACGACTGCGACCTCTACTACAGCGGCGGGCAATACGAGCTGCTCGACACCCATATTACCAATTCGCGTCTGATCCTGAATCACCCGGCCAAGGGCATCTACAACGCCCTGCAGATCTTCAAAATGAAATCCCCCGGCTCCCGCATCGTCTACGAGTAACCTCTTCCGTCTCGGCGTGCGTTCTACTTATTCACGGGGATGTTGTCCGCCCGCTTGACGATTTCGATGGCCTGAAACACGGGATCGGACGAACCTTTGGAGGACTCGGCTTCGACCCGCTGCAGGAAAGGCGCCGAACCGGCGATGGGGGCATAGCTGAGGGTGGCTTCAACATCGAAGGTCTTGGTGTCTTTCGGCGTGGGGAAGGTGAAGGTTTCGACGCGCAGTTCTTCCGGCTTCAGGACCGTGTCCTCCAGGACCTTCACCGCCTCGAAATCAAAGTAGGTTTTCTGCCCTTTGGCGTCCTGATACGACCGGCCGTACACACGTTTCTCGGCAAACACGGTCTTGAGGTTCTTGCCCTTGATATCCAGATCCAAGACCAGACTGGCCCAGGCCGGATGGGTGGTCGGCAGATTGTGGGGCACCAGGCTCTGCACCTTCACGATGACCGTGGTCTTGTCGCCGTCGATCTTGGTCTCCACGTCCAGCTTGACCGCTTCTTGCCGCAGCTTGCCGATGCGCCCGGGGAAGGTGTGGTTTGCGACGGTCCGCTTCTTCTCCCCGTTCGCCGATTCGCCCGTCTGTTCCGGCATGTGACAGGACTGGCACTCCTTGCCAGACTTCACGGCCTTGCTCTGATCCCAATTGCCGAGGAGATCGTTGCTCTTGCCGAGATTCGCCGCTGAGGGGACGGATTGATGGCAGTTCAAACAGAGATCGGATTTCTTGAAGAGGCTCAACTCGACCGATTGATGGGCGAGGTTCGATGCCGCATCCTTGTAGGGCCCGTGCAACGTCTTCATGACAGCCGATTCGTACTTCGGCTCCGGCGGCTGCTTCGTGCGGTCGACCGATTTGATCAAGTGGCACTGGGCGCAGGCGACCCCGTCCATCTGCGGATCGCCGGACTTGGCCTGGTCGATGAAGGTCTGCACCTGCTCGGGGAACTCCCGCACATGCGGCGCATGGCAGCGGAAACAGAGGGCCTTGTCCTTACCGGCCGGCGACGCCAGAAACGCGTCGAGCGAGGCGCGGAAGGCGGGCGAGTGGATCGATTTCGACAGGGGCGACGTCTCCCATTCCTCGAAGACCCGCTCGTGACAGCGCTTGCACTTGTTCGAATTGGGGAAGGCCTTGTCGAGCGTCATCCCGGATTTGGCATCTTGCGCCAACAGCGCGGAGCCTCCGACCCACTGCCCGCACAGGAGGCCGGACAGCACCAGCCCCGCTGCCGCAATCCTCACACCGATCCGCTTGACGATTGACGCGTCCATACCCCGTCCCGCCGTCTCAGAGAGTTTTTGCCCGGTAGGTCAATATCCGCGGTTGCGTATACTCTTCGAGAATCTTCTTCGCGCTCTCCCGTTCCTTGTCGTTTGCCAATGTGGCCAGATACTTGTCCCGCAACGACGGTTCGGGCGTGGGAATCAGCGCATAGTTCAGCACGGCCTCCACGGTCGCGGGCGTCGAACCGGCAGGCAGCGCCACCGAGAACGGCACTTTCCTCGTATTCCCGCCTTTGATGAAGGGATCGGGAATAGGCCCCCGGAGAATCTTGTCGTAGGGCAATCCGAACGACTCTTTCTTCTCACCCAACACGGTTCCCCGGGCATCTTTCACGGTGATCGCGAGGATGAATTGTTTCAGGACGGGATCGCCGTCCGGAAAGCTGTGGGGCAAGCTCCCGACTTTGACCAGCGCGGTCCCTTCGACGGCGGAAGCGGACTTCGCTGCTTCGATGTCGATGCGCGGCATCCACTCGGCCTGGAGATTGCGGTTCTTGAGCAGGGTTCCGGGAATGACGACTCCACGGAACCAATGGCGGCCGATGGACCGCGTCATCGCTCCCCGCTTGGAGGTCGAGCTGCCGGTGGACGGCTCCATGTGACAATCCTGACAGATGGTCCCCTGGAGGATTTCTCCCGGCAGGTCTTTCTGCGTGACGTCCTTCACCTTGTCGAAATGGCAGGAGGCGCAATAGTTGGCCCCCTTGAACAACGTGGATTGCACCGCCGGATGGACGAGATTTTCCTCCGGGTCGGCATAGGGCCCATGCATCGTCTTCCCGGGCTCGATCTTGAAGGTCGGCGGCGGCCCGGGCGTCGTCTCCACCGATTTGATCAAATGACAGGAGGCACACCCGATCCCTTCGACCTGCGGCTTGCCGGCAAGCACCTGCGCCGCGATCTTTTCGGCATGCTGGGGGAAGACGGTCGTCGAGGGCACGTGGCAGGAGAGACAGCGCTGGCGCTCCTGCACCGTCGGGTTCGTCTGCATCCAGACGCCGAGGACCGTCCGGAACACTGGCGACTCGAGCGATGTGCCGTGCAGTAACGCGGCATCCACGCGGCCGAAGGTCTTGAGATCCGGTGTTTGCTCCCGCGCGCCTTTCCATTCTTCGTAGTGCCGGTCATGGCACTGTTTGCAGTCTTCCGAGCGGATGAAGACCTTCTCGATCTCTCCGACCCATTCGGCCTGCGCTTGCGTATCGCCCCGCTGCGCGATCGCGCGCTCGTGGAAGACGGCGTTCACCGCCACCATGAGCACCAGGAACAGCCCCATGCCGATTCGATGCATTCGTGTCATGCGCCGTTAGTCCCGCTTGCAGCCGACAAAATGGAAATTGACGCCCCACCCGACCGGATCGCCGGGATCCGCCGGCTCATACGTGCCGACCGTGAAATTGCATTCCTTCATCGCCTTCTTGATGGCCTGTCCGAACTCCACCATATTCTTGATCTCGCGTTTGTCGATTTCTTTGATGACCGACCGCACTTTGATGCCCGCATAGTCGGCGCGTGAGTTTCCGATGACTTCGAACACAGCCACGCCCTGCGGCCGCTGCAGCTTCAGCTCTTTCTGAATCTCCTCGTCGACCTCACCGACGATGACGCCGAACTCTTCCCCCAATTTCGCCGCTTCGTCGGGGGTCATCGGAGTTTGATCGACCGCGAAGGTCCACGGCGGATCGGCTCCCACCGAGACCCCTGCCAGGAGGCCGGCACACAAAACAAAGGCCCTTCCGTGACGAAGGGCCTGGTGTACAAAGATCCTCACGGCGATGCGACGTTCCTCCGCGCTCCGGTGCCAGATCATTCTGGCAGCGGCTGACCGCCTACAGCTTGGCGACCGGGTCGATCGAGAGCTGAAACCAGGGCGCCACCGATTTCTGCCCGTTCCGCTCCTTGTTTTCGCCGTTCCAAACGGCAAACGACACGGTCTGCACGCGCCCCGGAATCAATTTGGCTTCGTTGTCCTGCTCCTCGCTGACGAGCGGGCGGCGCATGACGACGTGCCAGACACCGTCTTTCCATATGGCTTTGCCCTGCACACGGCCCTGCTTCTCTTTCGTGGTCAGCGTGCTGAACCCGCCGCCGATCAGGTCCTCGACGGAGGAGACGCGACGCGGAATGACCTCGAACGTGCGGACGCCGCCTTCTTTCTTTTCAGATTGCCGGGCGGCCCGGCGGTCGATGTCGCTTTGCCAATCGGCTTTCCAATGCCAAATGTTGATGTAATGGTCGAGCTGTCCCATGCAAAAGAACGCCGGCGCGTCACCCAGGGGCAGGCCGATCGCGGCGCCGTCACGGAAGGTCCCCGGTGTCAGCCGGTCGTTCTTGGTGTTGTCCTGCCATTCCAGGAGGAAGGCGATCTCGGTCCCGTTGTGGACGGAACGGACCGTCAGCGCCCGCGCCGTCGGCTCGGGCCAGACGGGTCTGGTGATGACTTGGCCACTCAGGGGCAGCGTCATGGCCGGCACTTTGGCCCAGGCGGCATCTTCCGGCGCCGACGGCAGTTCGCCCTCGACGAGGTGCGCCCGAATGAGCATCCCCTCGGAGCTGACCAACGGGATGTCCAGCCCGACAAGCACGGCGGCCACGATCGAGATGGAAAGGAAGAAGAGCACGAACGGGCGGGATGGGGGCTTCGTCATCAATCTCCTCAGTCAACCAAGGTCACGACTGCGACGATTGCAGAATACCACAAACACCCGATGAGACCAACCGACTCAACCGCGGGTTTTTACCAGAGCCGGGCCCGCCGGATCTTGTTCTCTCCCCGCTCGCAAACGTAAAGATGGCCGTAGCTGTCCAACGCCAGACCGACCGGAGAATTCACGACCGCTTCCACCGCGAGCAAGCCGTCGCCGTGCTTCAACGTGCCGGCCGATTCCTTCGCGACGAACCGCGCGGCGCCGCAGCCGCCCATATTCTTGTCCTCGTACCCGCTGTCGCCGTTGCCCGCGACGGTGGAAATAATGCCGGTCGCGGCGTCCACTCTCCGCACCCGGTGGTTCATCGTGTCGGAGACGTAAAGATTGTCCTGTTCGTCCAATACCACGGCTTCCGGCGCATGGAGCATGGCGCGGACCGCGGGCTTGTCGTCCCCGTCGTAGCCGTAGCGGCAGCAGCCCGCCAGCGTCGAGATGATGCCGGTGGCGAGATCGACCTTGCGGACCCGATTGCTCCCCTTGTCGACGAAAATGACGTTGCCCTTGCTGTCGACGGCGAGACCGACGATGTCGTACAGGCGCGCCTCCATTGCAGGTTTCCCGTCGTCCAGGTACATGGAGAGATCCAAGCCGTCGGAGCAGACCGGCATGAGCCAGCCTTGATCGTCGCTGAAATCGATGCCGATGGCGTCGCCGGAGAGCACGACGAGGTTCCGTGCCACGAGCGGCTGCTCGCGCGATTCATCTTCCGCGGTCCAGGCTCCGGCGATCGTGGTGACCATGCCGGTGCGCGGATCGTAGCGGCGGACTTTGTGCGCCTGGGTATCGGCGATGTACATCACGTCGTCTTTGTCGAAGGCGATCGCCGCGGGCCAGGTCAGATTGACCTCCAGCGCGGGGCCGTCTCCGTTGAACCCGTGCTGCCCGGTGCCGACCACCGTGGTGATCACGCCGCTGTCCCGATCGACTTTCCTGATGCGGTTGCTGCCGGAATCGCAGATGTACAGATGATTCTGGGAGTCGAACGCAACGTCGAGGGGCAGATAGAGGCCCGCTTCGCCGCAGGGGCCCTCGTCGCCGCTGTAGCAGGTTTCGCCGATGCCGGCGAAATTGTGGAGCGTGCCCTCCTGCAGATTCACCCGGCGGATGCGGTCCGAACCGGACTCGGCAAAGTAGAGCCAGCGCTCGTCCTTGTCGAGCGCGGCGTGGTGTGGCAGCGGAATGCCGGCTTTGACGGCCTTCTTGCCGTCGCCGGTGCTGCGCGCCTTACCGTTGCCCGCAAACGTTTCGATGTAGCCCGTCGCCAGCTGGAGTTCGGTATCCATCAGTCGTGTCGCTCAGGCCGTTAGGCGTGGGTGGCCGGTTGAGCCGCCGGCTGCTCGACGACCTGGGCCGCCGGCGCCGCGGGGATCGCCTGCGGAGCCGCGGTCGCCTGCTGCTGCGCCGCCTGCGCTTCCGCCTCGATCGCGTCGGCCTCATGCACGGACTTCTTGAACCCCTTGATGGCTTTTCCGAGCCCTTCACCCAACTGCGGCAGCTTCCCGGCGCCGAAGATGATCAACACGATGAAGAGGATCAGGATCAGCTCTGTAAAACCTAGACTCCCAAACATGGCGTGTTCCTCCGTGTTAATGAATCAGGATGCGTGGTCCTTGGAACGTTTGGCAAACCGTTCTTTGAGCCGTTGGCGGGCCTGCTCGGCCTGCTCGAACATCTTGCTCTTGTCGTAGACGCTGATGAGGTTGTAGTAGGCCAACGGCTCGTCGGGATTCTGTTCGACGGCGTCTTCCATGACCTTGATGGCCAGGTCCGTCTTCTTGTGGTTCAACGCGAGCTCCATGAGCTTGAAACTGGCCTCCAGGTGTTTCGGATCCAACTCGAGCGTCCGCAGGTAACACTGGATCGCGACGTCGATCGTGTTGTAGTCCGAGACCTGGGGATTGTCGAGTTCCACGTAGACGCCCGCCAGATTGTACCAGGCGATCGGGTCGTCCGGGGTGATCTCGACGAGCCGCTCGTAGTAACCCTTGGCGTCCATCCACTTCTTCTTTTCCGCGCAGAGCCGCCCGAGGTTGAAGAGCGCGAGCACATCGTGGGCGAACACGTCGAGCGCGTGTTTAAACTCGGTTTCCGCCTCGTCCGCCATGTTCTTGGTGGCGTAAATGGTCCCGAGATTCGAATAATACATGGCGAGCGAGCGGTTCATTTCGGCGCGCAAGGCCTCCGCCATCTCGATCGACTTCTTCACTTCGACCAGGGCATCGTCCAGGCGGCCCTTGCTGAAGTACAGTTCTCCAAGCCGGCACCGGGCCTGGAAATCGTCTGTTTCCGCGGACAGATGCTTTTCGATTTCCGCAATCTCTTCGTCGGGCGACAGCGGCTGATCGCCCGGATCGACCACCGTCCCGCCCTGCCCCGTCACTGCCGTTGGTTCGCTCATGACAATGTTCCTATGGGTTAAACGTGATACTTAAATGTGATCTCCGGCGAGCCGATCGGACGGACCCAGCATCGGCGCGTCCGCGGCCGCCGCAGGCTCCGCCGCGTCTCGACGATACCGGTCCATCGTGAGGAGCATGAGCCCCAGCACGACCATCAAGGTCAAGTTCGAGTAGAGCAACGAATAGCCGGCGATGAACATCAACCCGATCCCATACCCGGCCAGCCGTCCCATCGTCAGCAGCCGGATGACCGTATAGGACCAGCAGAGGAGCCCGGTCATGTACAGGGCGAAGGGCAAGTAAAACGAGTAGCCCATGCCGAACATGAAAATCCACCCGATGCCGTCGGCGCCCTTCTTGACATGCTCCGCCATGACCGGATCGTACCGCTTCAAGATATAGTCCAGGAACAGCATCACGAGGAAGATGACGCCGGCCGTCCCGTAAAACCACATGGCGCGGTGTCGCTGCCGTTGGTTACGCGACCGGAACGAGACGCCCCGCCCGTAGGCCCAGAAGACGAGGATGCTGGCGAGCACCATCAGCGCTTCCCCGGCCCGATGCGCCTCATAGACCAACGGAGGCGCGGCGACGGTGCCGGCGAGGTTATAGAGCGTGGACACGATCTGATAGTAGAGCCAGCCGGAGATGCCGATCAGATACGTCACGCCGAGAATCCGATGCGAACGGTCCTGATGGGTCGAGAGATATTCGGCCGTGAGCAGGATGATGATCGCCAACGCGAGCGTGTTGTAGACCGCGGATCCCAGCATCGTGGGCGGCACGAAGAGAAAGCCGATCGTGAGGAGCAACAACAGGGCGATGCAGGGAATCGTGAAGCGATTGAGTCCCGTCAAGCCGCGGCTGGCCAGTCGGTTGGCCATGCCGACGCCCAGGGCCAGGAACAACAGGATCGCGACGACGTTGAGCAACCACTGGCCGATTTCGGTCAAGGCGGTAAACGTGGGGATGATCCACTGGTGGTCGACGGCCAGCTTGCTCAAATGCATCCCCAGCCGCGATACCAACCGATACAGAACCAGCTCCAGGAACGCGACCAGCAACACCAGCTTGATCGTGTACTGAAACAACAACGGCTGATCGCTCAACTTCCCGGTGACGCGTTCCATTGTGGCTGCCGGTGACAACACGCTCCACTCTCCTACGGGAAAACTGAATTATACCGATCTCTTCAAAAAGGGGTCAACGCGGGACGGCCCCTCGTCAGGAGGGCGCCACCTGCGCGACCCGGGCCGCCTCGGCCTTCGCCCGCGCGATATAGAGCAACCCGTCCGCCATCGAGTAGTTGAAGGGCAGCTCGCACACGACTTCGCTCACTTTTTCATACACGTGCTGATACAACCGCTCGGCCTGATCGGGGGTCATGCCTTCCTGCACTTCGTAGAAGAAGCCGAGGCTGAGATCCTCCGCCGACGGCCGCATGATGCGCCGGATGCCGTAACCGCCCGGGTCGCTCATGATCGGCGCTTCCTTTTCCAAATCGAAGAGGCAGGGCTGGCAGGAGAACCCGTACGATTCATGCAGTTTCTTGTTCTCCACGATGAAATTCATCGTCTCCAGGGCTTCTTCTTCCTTCTCCGTGGGGAAGCCGACGATGATATAGCAATGGACCGCGATGCCGAGATCCACGCAATCGTTGGCGATACGCCGCACCCAGTCCTGCTGAATGCCCTTCTTCATGAAATCCATGATGCGCTGATTGAAGGACTCCAATCCGAAGACGATCTTCAAACAGCCGGCATCCCGCATGGACGTCAGCAACTCTTTGGTGAGATGCTTCTCGAACCGCATCTCGCAGGTCCAATTCACGTCGAGCCGGCGCTCGACCATCTGCTGGCAGAGCCGCTTGGTCGGTGAGAGCGCGAAACATTCGTCGGTGAAGAAGAAACTGCGGACGTTGTAGCGCTGTTTGAGCCACTCCAACTCTTCGATCGTACGGCCCGGGTCTTTTTGCCGGAAGTTTTGGTGATCCAGGGTGAGGGCGCAGAACGCGCAGTCTTTGTAGTAACAGCCGCGCGAGAACTGCACCGGCAGCACCGGCTCGGGAGACAGATATCGGCCGAGCGGGAACCCGTCATAGTTGGGGGCAGGCAGTTGATTGACGTTTTCAGAGTAGAACGGCTGATTGACGACGATTTTGCCGTTGTTGCGATAAATCAGATTGGGAACTTTGCTGAAGTCCTTCTTCCCCTGCATCTGGTTGACCAGTTCGAGCAGGGCCGTTTCGCCTTCGAACACCACGATATCGTCGGTGATGTCGAAGAGGCTCGGGCAACGGCGAAGATTGTCCACCAGGCGCGTGAAGATGCTGCCGCCGATGGTCAGGTGGATGTCGGGCGCCGCCTCCTTGATCAACCGGCACAACGTCAGGCCGGGGATGATCTGCGACGTCGCGGTGATCGAGACGCCGATCAGGTCCGGGCGATCGCCGACGATCGACGGCAGGAAGCGCTCGCGAAACAGCTTGATGTAGGGATTCTGCTGCTCGTCGCGAATGACCTTCATCAGATCTTTCGACGAATAAATCGAGTAGGTGCTGAATTGGTTATCGACGACGGTCAGTCTGGTCGGAAAATAAATCGTGGAGATGAGCTCCAACCATTTGTCGATCAGGAAGAGGCTCTCCCGGTAGGCCTCGATATCGTAGAAGCCGTCGCTCCGGAGCGTCTGTTTGGCCGGTTCGATCCGATCAATCAGATAGGGAAACCGGTCGAGTGATTCCACCACGCGCGCCAGATGCTCGGCGCTCCCCGGTCCCGTCTCCCCCGTTCGCTCCCGCTCCAACGCCTGCCGCTTGTCGATCAGCTCTTGATAGAGGCCTGCGCCGTACGACTGTGTGAGCAGATCGTCCAGTAATTCGATTCCAAGATCCCGCTGGGCTACGTTGGTAAAGCCGGCCTGGGCAAGGAACCCCGTGAGAGACGGAAGACTGAGATAGGGCTGCGACGGGTGCCACGTCGGGGGAAAGAGGAGTGAAACTTTCATAGAATTTCACTACAGAGAGAATTGAAAAATAAGCACAAATCGCTCAAAACTCGGACCTTTTTTATACACTCCGCGCTCCTGCAAATGCAACCTGTCCGGAAGCCTCTCCCTCCCCCCAAAGCTGTCCTGCGATTGGACCAAAAAGAAAGGCCCCAGTTCTTTGAACTGGGGCCTTCTTTGGCTGTCTCATGCCCCAAGATACCGAAGGGGCACTAGGCTACCTCGCCCGGTCAGCTCACGGAAGCTTGAGCGTGAACCAGGTGGAGAGCGCCTTCATACCGTTACGCTCGATGTTGTTGCCGTCCCACACCGCGAAGGCGATGGGCACAGACATCCCGGACTTGAACTGCGTGTCGTTGGCATCGCCGGTTTCCAGCGAACGCTTCACGACCACGCGCCAGGTCGGACCGCTGTAGCCGCCACCCTTGACCGAGCCGGACGGTTCCCACACGCCGTTGCCGATCACGTCCTGGTGGGCCTGGGTCGTCAGGGTGCTGAAGCCGTTGGCGTTCAGATCCTCGACCGAGCTCACGCGGAGCGTCGGGTCAGACATGATGTTGCCCGACCAGATGCCGGGGTTGAAGGGTCCGAGGCTGCGGCCGATCCGGTCCGGATAGGTCACGCCGCCAGCAGGCTCTTCGAAATAGTAGTCCCAGAAAATGCCGGGATATTGATCGTCCACGTCCCAGATCCCGGCGCTGTCCTTGCCGAGGTCCTTCTGCCACTCCGCGTTCCACCGCCAGATGTTGGTGGTTCCGCCAGACTGGCCCATGCACTGGAACGGCGGCGCACCCGACGTGTTGACCGGGAACATGATCGCGGCCTGGTCGCGGAAATCCTGCGGACCAATGGTCGTGTCGTTCTTAGTCTGGTCATTCCACTCGACGCGCAATCCCAATTCCTTGCCGTTCGTCATGGCCTTCACGAACACCGACTTGACGGAGATGTTCGGGTGCATCGGCGTGGTGATCAGCTGACCACTCAACGGCACGATCACGCCAGGCACACTCTCCCAAATGGGGTTCGCCCCATCCATGGGGATGGAGCCCTTGACCGCCTTCGCCGGGATGGTCACCGGCTGGCTGACGGCCAATGGAACCTGCCCAATCGTCAGCATGACGCCTACGATCAGGGCAGAGAGAAGAATGCCAAACACCACAGACTTGTTGTGTGTCTGCACTACTCTCATGGACTATGCCCTCCTCTCGATTAAATGATTAAACGTGACCCAATATGACTGCTGAGAAACAAAAATCCGACACGACTGATGAATCTGGATTCGATTAGGCGGTCCCGACCGGCCCCCCATCCTCCTTGTCTTTCTCTTTGTCCTTTTGATCCAAGAAATTCTGCGTGCCCGTTTCATTGAGCAACAGGCTGAGCTCGTTGCCTTGATCCTGTGCGCCGCACTCGTAGGTCTGCCCTTCCGGCGAATTGAACGTCGCGGGACGGTAGTCGGCTTCGGAATAGGGCTGCGGCGTGACGGCGAGAAACGCGGTTTCAAAATCCATCCACTCGGCGGTCATCTCGGCCACGATCTTGAAAAACCCGGAGTCCGCCTTCTTCATCAACATCCGGCAGAACAACGGCACCCAGCGGCCGATGTGATTCTTGACGAATTTCTTTTGCGCGTCGACGACGATCTGCGTCTTATCGACGCCGTCGTGGCAACGCGAATAGGATTCTTTATACGCAAGAAAATGCATGAACTCGAATTCGACGCTGAGATGATCCAGGCGCTCATGGATGTCTTTGGAAAGTTCAACGCCGAAGGCCTTGTAGAAGCCGGCGATGTCGCCCATGACGTGGGATTGCGCGAAAACGTGATCGTTGCCGAAGAGGGTTTCGTACGGAGGACAATCGAGCGTGATGACGTTGCTAAACACGCGCCGATGTTCCGCTTGGAGATCGCCGAGCTGCCAGTTCACGCACTCGGAGGCGACCAGCTTCTCGATCAGATCGAACTGCTTGCGCAGCGCGGCCAGCTTTTGCTTCGCCCGTTCGCCACCCTGGCCGTCGAGCACTTTCTCCAACGAATCGATCGCAGCCCGGCCGTCCTCGACGAACTCGCCGCACTGGATGTAATCGAGAAATTCGTCGTCCTCCGGATAGAGGAGACTCCACGACACCAACAGATACAGTTTGCTTCGATTGAGCGCCCGTTCGACGGCGGGAGAATCTTTGATGGCCGTCGGGGTTGGAATCACCGCAGTCGCACTGGAAGTCATCGACTGTACCGGCTGCTTGCTCGTCATAGTGAGAATCAGCTCCTCGGTCTAACCGGCTGCGCAAACAATTTCCGCAGCCTGCGCGGTTAAACCTGTAGCACAAGCAGCGGTATGATAGGTAAAGGTCTTGGGGATGTCAAGCATGATCTCTCCCCTGTTTTTTCCTGCTTGACTCGCGAAATTCTCCCGAAAATTCAGCATTTTCAGCCGGCCAGCGGGATTCCCCCGCCCCCCCCTAAATTGACCCGGCCGCCAACCGGATTGGCGTCACGCGAATGGCGATGTGGTCGTTCACCGTCTTGCAGACATGTTCGCAGATCCCGCAGCCCACGCAACGGGCCTGCGCGATCGTCAACCGCATCTCGTCGAAGTCCATCGCCAGGGCATCGGTCGGACATTTCGACGCGCAGGCATGACAGCCCTGTCCCGCCGTGCAGAGATGCAGATTTACGACGGCGGATCCCATCCGCACCTCGTCACGGCCTGAGACGGGAAGCAGCGCGTCGGTGGCGCAGGCGGCGATGCAGGGCATGTCATCGCAGAGATAGCAGGGAATCTCGTCAGGAAAAATCACCGGCGTGCCGTCCTGTTGATGAAACACGATAGCGCCGTACGGACAGGCTTTCGCGCAATCGCTGCACTTCGTGCAACGTTCGAGGAACGACGACTCTTCGACGGCACCGGGCGGACGCAACCAATCCGTGCGCAGCGGCGGCGCCGGCTTCTCGGGAGCGGCATCGACATGTTTGGAAAATTCCTGCGCGGCTTTCGCCACGGACAAGACGGAGTCTTTGAGAAAATCGCGACGCCCGTATTTTGGATCTGTTGCCACGATGAAACCGTGGATCGTACGTCTCAGATTTCAGATCTCAGACGTTTCGAATCTGAGATCTGCGATTTGTCATTCGCCTGAGGCAATGCGTTCGCCATAGGCGACTTACATGACGCCGTCGGCCCGGAGTTTATACACTTCCACGCAGCGATCACAGGCTCCGAATTCGACGTCCCAGCCCGGATGGTTCTCGCGGATGAAGTCCAGCACGTAGGTTTCGATCTTCGTGCCGAGATCTTCCACCCACGAATAGGTCGGGAACCGGCAGAGCGGGCAGGGAAAGCCCGGCATCAGCATGACCTTGTTCTCGGTCTCCGGCACTTCGCCGCCTTCGACGTCGATCGCGCGATCCATGACGCGCAACGTGTCCGTCGACATTTCGATCAGTTCGGAGTGTGTAAAGAAGCCCGTCTGCCACAACCCTTCGAACACGGACTTCAATTGAGGCGCCGGAATCTTCCGATACCAGGAACGGAATTCCTTGAATCGGTCTTCCTTGCTGTGCATCGGCTCTTTGCCGGCCGTCACGAGGCGGCTATCGACGCTGAGACTCCATAGGACGCGATAGCGCTGCAGGATGAGCGTCTCTTCTCCGGGATTCTGTCCGACCTTGGTATCGGGGTCATAACCGAAGTTCTGGTCGAGCATGTCGGAGATGTGCAGCAATTCGTGGCGGCAATAGCGCGTCAACGCCGGGTCGTAGAACCGCCGCGGAATCAGCTTGATCCCGACGCCCTTCAACCCCTTTTGCTCGAATTCTTTCGCCAGGTCATGCTCGACGGATCCCCACTTCCGGAGAATGTCGACGCCTTCCTGATCCTCTTTCAGGACGCCCTTTACCAGCACGATGCCGACCTTCTGCTTCAAGATCGGGTATTCGTTGAAGGCGTCACGGATGATGTCGGAAAATCCCCAGGTGCCGAAGAGGTATTGGTAGAGCTTCTTGAACTCGCTTTCGCGGTCGTCGAGGGTGTATTTTTCGTAGATCGGGTCGGCGTGCTCGTGGAACTCCTTATAATAGGTGGGGTCCCCTTCCCGCTCCGTCTTTTCGACGAACGAGTCGATGACTTCTTGCAACAAGGCCGGCTGAAAACGTAGTTCCATGAAGTGCCTCAATACTCCGATCTTGGTGCGGCATCCGAACCGCCCCTCCCCCGAACGGGGGAAAAACGGCGTCCGGCGCGGCTTGACTTGATGACAGGCCCTCTCTTAGGATCATCGACGAACGGACGAAATTATACTGGCCCGATTCGGCGATTTGCAATCAAGCCTATCCCCGGCGGTCCTTCACGATTCGCAACTTCGATCAGGTAGGCACCATGGCAGACCCCACGGCTTCTCCCCTCGCTCCCGTGACCGCGACGGCCCCTTCGGCAGAAGGTCCCGCGCTCCCGCCCCTGACCGATCACCTCGAGTATTGGAAGGCCGGAACCCGGGAGTTGAATACGTTTCGCGGCCATTCTCACGGCGTGTGGGCCGTGGCATTTGCTCCGGACGGATTGACCCTCGCGAGCGGCGGCGTCGACCGCCTCGTCCGGATTTGGGACATCGAAACCGGCCGCTTGTTGCGCTCGTTGCGCGGCCACACCAACGACATTCGCGCCATCGTCTATACCCCGGACGGTCTCACCTTGGCCACCGGGAGCGACGACCGGACGATCCGCCTCTGGAACCCGAAAACCGGTGAACCGACCAAGCTGCTCTTTACCCGCTACGATCACAACGTGTGCAGCCTGTCGCTCTCGCCGGACGGCCTCATGCTCGCCCGCGGGGCGCATAATAAAGACATCAAGATCTGGGAAGTCACGACCGGCACCGAACTTATGACCCTGCTCGGCAAGGATCAGTACGATCACCAGTGGTCGGTCTGCGTCGCCTTTTCTCCGGACGGTGTACACCTGGCCAGCGGCGCCGACATCGGCCGGATCAAGATTTGGGAAGTACTGCCCAGCGGAGAAGAGAAACTCGTCATCAACGGCCATTGGCGGCAGGACGAAGAGGACGGCACGGAGCAGCGCGGGTTCTTCGTCGAAGACGACGGCGGGTTCCAGAAGCCGATGGACTACTGGATCGGCGCCATGACCTTCACACCGGACGCCAAGTACCTCGTCACCGGCAGCCGCGATCAGACCATCAAAATGTTCGAGATGCCCCAAGCCCTCGAACACCGGACCCTCAAAGGCCATGCCGGCTGGGTGCGCTCCCTCATCGTCACCTCCGACAACCGGGTGCTGATCAGTTCGAGCGACGACAATACGATTCGATTCTGGGATCTCGCAAACGGCCGCTGCTTCCGCACGATCAAAGGCCACAGCGCCGGTGTCCGCTGCATCTCCTTGTCGCCCGACGGTCGGCGGTTGGCCAGCGCCTCGTGGGACCGGACGGTGAAGCTGTGGGAGGGCGGAGCGGAGCCGGTGGAGTGACGAAGCCGGTACCCTTCTGCTCCGACGATGAGCAGATCAGACGCGACCTGTTGATCTCCTTCGCTCGCGCACCCCGCACACAAGATTGATCATATTGCGACACTAAGGGCGGCGCTCGGTGCATGCGCGCGGTTGGAGATCAGTCAGGCCGCACCTTTGAAATAAATAGAAAGTCCGTGCGACCCATCGCAAGTCAAATCCAACCCCGCCATCCTTGATCTTCACCTGAAAAATAGAAAAGGCGACAGGCCGCTTATAAGCCTGTCGCCTTTAACGCTTTGCCAAGTTCAACGGGTTACTCTGGCAAATATTGTCCTAAGAAACCTCTTGGCGAGATGCCTTCATTGTTTGTCTATAGGCGGCTCTATCTTTTGCCGCCGGTTTTGGAGCCACCATTTCATGAAATCAAGATTCTCGCTCCAAATATTCCTTGCCATTTTGAATACTGTCCCATCTTCTGTTGCAGCCATGCCGGACATTACAGCCAATTGTTGCGAACAATCCGAGATAAACATTTCCGCTGCAGTCTCGGGCAGCATGTCTTTATCATTAATGGTCACGGCCGCTTTCTTTCTATTCTGGCGCTCCCACTCTTCAGTGGCTCTCAGCATTTGTGGCCCAGCAATGCATGGCCTGTACTCATTGCCACCCACATTCTTCTGTTCATTCCTGCTATCTTGAGCCAGAGCAAGCGGGTTGGTTATAACTGCAGATACGATGGCAGGGCAACAAAGAAGAACCCGAATGAGACTGCCTTTAGTTTGGTATTTACTCATGACCTTCTAATCGCTCCCTAGAGTATCGCGCACATACCTATCAGATTGGTAAACGGTCGGCCTGACTTTACATATCCAACGAGCACCCTCCGATCGTGTGCGTTACGCGAACACGGCAAGTCAACGAGAGAGCCTACTCACTTTCCTCGCCTGCCTCGTCTTTTGCCGACGGAATCCCGTAGCGTTTGCATTTTTCCCAGACGGCTTTGCGGGAGAGGCCGAGGATTTTGGCCGCTGTGGTCCGGCTGCCTTCGACACGTTCCAGTACCGACACAATGTATTCCTTTTCGAACTCTTCACGCGCCGCGGCAAGCGAGGTGAGGGCCCTCTCCGGTTTCTTGTGTCCTGTCAGTCCCTCGCTGCAAAACCCGCACGTATCCTGGGGCGTGCCGCCGAGAAAAGGACAGGACTGAAAACCGCAGAGATCCGCCGGCTGCACCGGCAGCTGGTCGCGGCCCAACGCGACGCCCCGCTCGACCATATTCTCCAGCTCGCGCACGTTGCCGGGAAAGGAGTAGCGCAACAAGAGTTCCCGCGCCGGCGACGAGAAGCCCTTGAGCTTCTTGTTCATCTTGGTGGCGCAGGTCTTGAGCACGTGGTCGGCGATCACCATGATGTCTTCCTGCCGCTGACGGAGCGGCGGAATCACGACCTGCACAACATTGAGGCGGTAGAACAGATCCTCACGGAAGCGCCCCTGGGAGACTTCCTTCCTCAAGTCCTTTTGTGTCGCACAGACGAGACGCACATCGACGTCGATCGTGTCGTTCCCTCCGACGCGCTCGAACTTGCGCTCCTGGAGCACGCGCAGCAGCTTCACCTGCACGATCGGTGAAATTTCCCCGATCTCGTCCAAAAACAACGTGCCTTTGTGGGCCAACTCGAACCGTCCGCGCCGCTGGCGCAACGCGCCGGTGAACGCCCCTTTCTCGTGGCCGAACAATTCCGCTTCCAGCAGGGTTTCCGGCAAAGCCGCGCAGCTGACCTTGATCAAGGGCTGATGGCTTCTCGGACTGTTCTGGTGAATCGCATTGGCCACCAATTCTTTTCCGGTCCCGCTCTCGCCGAGGATCAAGATGGTGGAATCGGTCCCCGCGACCGTTTTGATCTTGTCCAAGACCGCCCGCATCTTGCTGTTGCTGCCGAGAATGCCGTTGAAACAGAACTTGTCTTCGAGCGTTTCCTTGAGATCCTGGTTCTCCCGCCGCAACGCCACGACGCGACCGACCCGCTCGACGATCAGGAGCAATTCGTCCATCTGAAACGGTTTGGTAATGTAGTCGAACGCCCCGAGTTTCATGGCACCGACGGCCGTTTCCACCGATCCATGCGCCGTGATGACGACTACTTCGATCTGCGGGGCCTTCTCTTTCGCCGTCTTGAGCACGGCTAGCCCGTCGGCCCCGGGCAGCCGCAGGTCGGTGATGACGAGGTCGAACGTCTTCTGCTTGAGTGTCTCGATGCCCTCGGTCCCCGAGGCCGCCGCATGCACGTCGTAGCCGACCGCTTCCAGCGCGTCCACCATCGAGAGCCGCATCAGCGGCTCATCGTCGACCAAGAGAATCGCAAGCCCTTTCATGACGTCTTCTCCACCAGTGAACGTTCGCGTGACACCGGAAGACAAAGCGTGAAGGTCGTGCCCTTCCCCACTTCACTGTCCACGAGAATCTTACCACCATGGCGCTCGACAATGCCGAGGCTCACCGACAGCCCCAGCCCCGTGCCCTCGCCTTCATTCTTCGTCGTAAAGAAGGGGTCGAAAATTCTCGGCAAGACCGAGGGCGCAATACCCGACCCGGTGTCCCGTACTTCGACGAGGCAGACGCCTTCCGACACCGCCGTCCGGATGGTCAACACGCCGCCGTTCTTCATGGCTTGTACGGCGTTCAGGATGAGATTCATCAACACCTGCTCGATCATGTGCCGGTCGACCATCACGCTGGGTAAGGCCGGCCCCAGCAAGGTTTCCAGGACGATTTTGTTTGGAGCGAACAGATGGTTCGTGAGCACCAGGACGCGGTCGACGACTTGGTTGATATCGGTCGCGCTGAATTCCGGCTCGTGTTGCTGGGAAAAATCGAGCAATTGCCTCACGATCTTCTGTACGCGCCGCACGCCGTCTTCCATCGAAACGAGGTATTCTTCCTGCCGCGTCGGGGAGAGGGTCCCCTTCCTGATGTTATAGAGACAGTTCAGGATTCCACCCAGCGGGTTGTTGATTTCATGCGCGACGCCGGCGGCCAACTTGCCGACGGACGCCAGTTTCTCGGCGTTGCGAATCTGCTGCTCGAGTTTCTTGGTCTCGGTCATGTCGCGGGCGATCCCGAGCACGCCGAGGATCTCGCCCTCCGCCCCCTGCAACGGCGAGACGCTGACCATCACCGCCCTGGCTTCCCCCATGCGCGTGACGACTTCCACCTCATAGACCTGCTTTGCGCCGATATCCAGCGTGTTCTTGAGCCGGCGTCCCCGATGCCGCCGCGAGAGCAACGACAAGTAGGGCCGCCCCAAGAGATCGTCTTTCCTGTAGCCCCAGACGTTGACCTTGCTGTTCACGTACGTGAAGCGCTGATCCGTGTCCAGCGTATAGATGACGTCGTTCGCGTTTTCGAGCAGATTCTCCAGGTACTGTTTTGTTTCCTCGATCTCTCTCGTCCGCTCGCGTACTTTGACTTCGAGTTCTTCACGATAGCTCTGCAGCTGCCGCTCCAGTTTCTTCCGGTCCGTGATATCGCGCAGCTGCACCATGACGAGTAACTGCTCTACCCCACCGACCAGGATCAGATCCATCTCCACAGGTGTTTCCTGCGCCTCGGCGTTGAAGACCGTGATCTCTTGGGTGCGGACCTGCCGCTGCCCCGTGCCGATCTCGCGCAACCATCCCTGCAGCAACTCCCGGTACGCCGGCAACACGACATCCAGCATGCTGCGGCCCACGACCTTCGCCTCCGCGTAACCCAACGCCTGCTCTTCCCGTTTATTGACGGCCACGATCGTCCCGGCCGCATCCACCATGAACACGGAGTCTGCGACGAGATCGAAAAGCGCTTTATAGCGGGCCTGGGACGCCACCAACTGCTGGGTCCGTTCGGACACCGCCTGCTCCAACCCGGAGGTGTAATGCTGGAGCTCCTGCTCCAACCGATGGCGCTCGGTCACATCGCGCACGAAAGCCCGAGAATGCACCAACCCGCCGCGCTCCCGGTCGAACAACGCCGTGGCATGGATCTCGACGTCGATCGGATGCCCGTCCTTTCCGAGCAACACCGTTTCGATGGAACTCTGCCCTTGCGCGACCAAGCGCTCGAGATAATGCAGCACCTCGGTTTCCCGCCCGCGCGGAACCAGATCCCATAATTTCATCGTCATCATCTCGTCCAGCGCATAACCGAGCTTGTCGAGCCCGGTCTTGTTCACGTGGACGAACTGCCCGCCGCGATCCATCTGATAGATCATTTCCGGAGAATGTTCGATGAGGTCCCGATACTTCTCTTCAAGCTGATGCACTTCCTTCATGCGCTGCTCGATCTGCCCGAACGATTTCTGCAGATTGGAGGCCATGAGGTTGAAGGCATCCGCCAGTCCTTCGATCTCGTCGCCGGTCTTCAACTCCAACCGCTGTCCCAATCGGCCGCTGCCGATCTCCTGCACGCCGTCGTGCAGCAATTGGATAGGGCGCGCGATGCGGCGGGCCACGATCAATCCCGTGCCCCAGAGCACCGCCAGCACCCCGACGCCGTACAACGCCACCTTGCCGACCAATTCGGCCAGCGGGGCGAACGTCTCCTTCGGATCCTGCCGCACCACCGTGACCCACTGCTTTCCGCCGATGCTGCCGGGGGCGATCCGCTCGCTGAACCGAACGGGCGCGAAGCCGATCAACGCGTGCTTGGTCCCGTGGGAATCGTCGTCGGCCATCACCCAGCCGGATTTCAAGGTTCCCAACAGGCCGACGAACTCCGGCGTCACCGTATGTTCTTCGGGCGCCAAGATCGGACAGATGATCGGCGCCCCGTCCGAGGTAAAGAGCATGGCGTGACCGGTCGTCCCGATCGAGACTTCTGCGATCGAATGGAAGAGGGTGTCCCGTCGCAGCAAGATCGTCACCGCACCGACGACCTGCTTCTGCTGGTCGTCGAGGATCGGTGCCGCCACGACCACCACGTGTGTGCCGAATGCGGGATCAAACGCAATCTCACTGACGTAAGGATCCAGGCTGCCGCGTTTGACGACCGCCTGCCACCACGACGACTTGCCGTAGAAATACTCCACCTGTGGAATCGAACTGACGACCAGCGCTCCTTGGACGTCGGTGACGAGAATCCCGATGTAGTCCGACTTGCGGATGTCGTGCCACCGGATCAGATAGTTCGTCACGATGCGGTTGATAAACAGCGGAAACTCGCTGCGCTTGTCCCGCTGTTTCCAGCGCTGCTGCCAGTCTCGGATCATCTCCTGGATCCCGTGTGGATCCTTGCCTTCATAGGTCCGGTTGGCTTCGTTGACGGCGGTGCGGAGGAACGGCGTGGTGGCGAGTTGCTGCGCCTCGTTGATGCCGCGGCTCACGTGCATCTCGATGCGGCGGGCCGCTTCGACGGCGACTTCCTTGAAATTGGTCCCGGTGGCAAGGCGCAACGCCCGGCGCTCCTCCAGATAGGTGAGCGCGAGCAGAAAGGTGAGCGGCAGAAGTCCGACCGTCACGATCGCCGTGATGATCTTCCGCTGGAGGCTGTGAGACCGACTCCAGAGCGTCATGGACAATTCAGCCTATGGCACGGTGCACTAGGTTCTCTTGAGCAGCTTTCCCGCTCTCCCCGGCCACAACAGCAGCAACGGGCTCGCGACAAACACCGAGGAATAGGTGCCGAAGATCACGCCCCAGAGCAGCGCGAGCGAGAAGTCGTGCAAGACCTCGCCGCCGGCCAACGTCAGGGGGATCAAGACCAGGACGACCGTCAAGCTGGTGACGATCGTGCGGCTCAGCACCTGATTGATCGCGCCGTTGATGATGACCTCTTCCGTGTCCCGGCGCCGCATCCGAAGGTTTTCACGGATCCGGTCGAAAACCACTACGGTATCGGTCAACGAATAGCCGGCGAGCGTCAGCAGCGCCGTCACCACGAGGAGCGTGATTTCCTTGTCGAGGACGTAAAACGCGCCCAGCACGGCGAGCACGTCATGGAACGTGGCGAGCGCGGCTGCAATCCCGAACCGGAATTCAAACCGGGCCGCCACGTAGAGGATGATCCCGGCAAAGGAGATGACGATCGCGACCAACGCGTCTTCTTGCAGCTTTTTCCCGATGGTCGGACCGATCTCCGTGCTGGATTCGACCACGAATTTGTTGCCGGGAAACTCTTTGGTGAAGATGCCCACGACGCGTTCCGCGACCTTCTCTTCGATGGTGGTCGAGGCTTTGACGCGGATCAACAGCTTGTTGTCGAGGCCGAATTCCTGCAGCTCGGCATTGCTCAGCCCGTTGGCCTCCAACGCCTTCCGCGCTTCGTCGATCTTCAGAGCTTGCTCGAACTTCAGCTGCACCGCCGTCCCGCCGGCAAAGTCGATCCCGAGGTTGGCCTTCCCGCGGCCGATCTGGATCAAGGCGAGCACGCCCAGCAAGACCATGATGCCGGAAAATACAAAGGCAAACTTGCGCTTGCCCATGAAGTCGATGTTTGTTTTCCCGAGAATTTCCAACATGAAGCGTCCCCTCTCCGAACTGGTTCAGGCTCGGGCTCAGGCCAAGGCTCTCTGCGACCTCGACCCGAACCGCGACCCTCTCTAGATGCTCAGCTGCTCCACCTTCTGCCGCTGGTTCATCAGATCGAAAATCACCTTGGTCCCGACCAAGGCGGTAAACAGGTTGATCGCGATGCCGAGACAGAGCGTGACGGCGAACCCTTTGATCGGTCCCGTTCCGAAGAGGAACAGGGCTACACCGGTGATCAACGTCGTCACGTGCGAGTCGATGATCGTCAGGAGCGCCTTGTCATACCCGCTGTCGACCGCCAAGCGCACCGCCTTCCCTCCCCGCAATTCTTCCCGGATGCGCTCGAAGATCAGCACGTTCGAGTCCACACCCATGCCGATCGTCAACACGATGCCGGCGATACCCGGCAGGGTCAGCGTCGCCGTGAGCGCCGAGAGCGCGCCCATCAAGCAGACGAGGTTCAGCATCAAGGCGAAATCCGCGATGACGCCGGACAGGCGGTAGTACAGAATCATGAATATGACCACCAGGGCGCCCGCGAACAGCGTCGCCTGCACGCCCTTTTCGATCGAGTCCTTGCCGAGCGACGGGCCGACGGTCAGGTCCTGAATGATCTTGAGCGGCGCCGGCAAGGCACCGGCCCGGAGCACGATGGCCAGGTCGTTGGCTTCCTGCGTCGTGAAGGTCCCGGTGATCTGCGCCCGGCCTCCCGAAATCCGTTCCTGAATCACCGGGGCCGAGTAAATCGTGTTGTCGAGCACGACCGCCATACGTTTCTTGACGTTGTCGCCCGTGATCCGCTCGAACTCCCGGCCGCCCTTGGAGTCAAAGGTGATCGAGACATAGGGATCGTTGAACTGCCCGATCGAGACGCGGGCGTCGCTCAGCACATCGCCGGTCAGCATGACCCGCTTCTTGACCAGAAACGGAATGCGGTATTCCCGCCCGGTGTCCTTGTCGACGGAGCGCTCGAACAGAATCTGGTCGCCTTCGGGTAATTTGGCCTCCGCCTGGCGCAGCACTTCCGCTTCCTTCTCCTTCGGAATCCGCGCGGGCAAGTCGAGTTTCATCTGGTTGTCTTCGTCCAGCATCTTGAACTCGAGCAGCGCCGTTTCTTTGATCAGGTCCTTCGCGCGCTTCGGATCCTTCACCCCGGGCAACTGCACGACGATCTGGCGCAGGCCTTGCCGCTGGACGATCGGCTCCGCCACGCCGAACTGGTCGATGCGGTTGCGGATCGTCTCCAACGCTTGGTTGATGGCGGAATCCTTGATGCGCTTGATCTCGGCTTCGCGAAGTTCCCAGACCACGCTGTTGCCGGACCCCTCGGCGTCCTTCTCCACGAAGGTCGGATAGTCGTCGAGCAGTTTCTGCACTTGCGCCTTCACGTCGGCGTTCTGGAACTGCAGCGTGATGAGATGCGGTCCGGTCCGTTTGACGGATTCGACCGGGATCTTCTTGTCGACCAAGAGGTCCTGGAGCGAATTGACCGACCGGTCTACGGCGATTTCCACCGCCCGGTCTTCGTCCACCTCCATTACGAGATGGATGCCGCCCTGCAGGTCCAGCCCCAGCGTGATGCCGCGGTTCGGCAATACTGTCTTCAGCCAGGACGGCAGCGCCTGATAGAGCGGCTGGTACGACGGCAGGAAGCAGATCGCAGAAACCAGGATGACGAGAACCAGCAACGTGAGTCGCCCACCTACTTTCTTCATGTCCGCTTCAACCCCTCTTTCCTTGGTAAGCTATGCATCTTTCTCTTCGTCGTCGCTGCGCAGCCGGGCGATGTACTCCCGCTGCATCTTGACCTTCGTGTTGTCGGCGATCTGGAGCGTCACCGTTTCCTTGCCGAGATTCGCCACGGTGCCCCAGATACCCGACGATGTAATGACCTTGTCGCCCTTCTTCAAGGCCTCGAGCAGCGCTTTCTGCTGCTTCTGTTTTTTCTGCTGCGGCAGGATCAGCAGGAAGTAAAAAATGACGAAAATCAGGACGAACGGCACCAGCGACAAGATCGTCCCAGATCCCGCTCCCCCGCTGCCGGTTCCCTGAGCCCATGCGACCGACTCCATCAACATATGCCACAATCCTCTCTGTAACCGGACTAGTGATCCGCCGGCCGGCGCTGTTCATCGGCCAGGTCTGCCGCGGAGATCGGCTGATCTGCCTGCTCTTGTCCCTGCGCACGATAGAAGGCGTCCCGGAATTCGCCGAACGTGCCCTGTGCAATCGCCACCCGCATCCGCTGCATCAAATCGGAAAAGTACCAAAGATTGTGAATCGTGTTCAGACGCGACGCCAGCATCTCTTTGACGTTGTAGAGATGGTGCAAATAGGCCCGTGAATAGCGGGCGCAAACCGGGCAGCCGCACGTCGGATCGATCGGTTGCTCATCGCGCGTATACCGCGCTTGCTTGATCAGGATGCGGCCGAAACTCGTAAAGAGCCATCCGGTCCTGCCATGCCTGGAGGGGATCACGCAATCGAAGAGATCGATCCCGCGCGCCACGCCTTCGATCAGGTTCTCGGGCATCCCGACACCCATCAGGTAGCGGGGCTTCGACACAGGCAGTTCGGGCGTGGTGACGTCCAAGATCCGGTACATCTCCTCTTTGCGTTCTCCCACGGACAGGCCGCCCACGGCATAGCCGTCGAAATTCAATCGGACCAGATCACTGGCGGATGTGGCACGCAATTCCGGATCGAGCCCGCCCTGCACAATGCCGAAGAGCGCTTGGTCCGTCCGCCGCCGGCTGGCCTGGCACCGCTCCGCCCAATGGGTGGTGCGCGCCACCGCCTCGCGCACGACGGTCCGTTCCGCCGGCAACGCCACACATTGATCGAAAGCCATGACGATGTCGGCGCCCAACGCTTCCTGAATCTCGATCGCGGTTTCCGGTGTGATGAAATGGGTGGAGCCGTCGAGATGCGACTGGAAACTCACCCCGTGGTCCGACACCTTACACAGCTTGGCCAAACTGAAAATCTGAAACCCGCCGCTGTCCGTGAGAATGCCGCCGGACCATCCGGTGAACCGGTGCAAGCCACCCAACTCGGCCACGATCTTATGCCCCGGACGGAGGTACAGGTGATAGGCATTATTGAGCATGAGACCGAATCCCAGTCGCTCCAACTCCTGCGGTTCGATACCCTTCACCGGCCCCAACGTCCCGACCGGCATGAAGGCCGGCGTCGCAACGGACCCGTGGAGCAGCGTCAATCTGCCGACCCTGGCGCTGGTGTGCCGATCTGATTGTTCAACCGTAAATTGCACGGCGCCGGCTCACATCTGGTCCGGAGATGACATTCCCAACAGGGTCAGACCGTTCTTGATCACCCGTTGGACGGCCCACATGAGGGCGAGGCGGGCGGCGGTGCGCTCCGGATTCACGCTGTCCCGCGGCTGGTCGTCCCCCGCCGTCAAACCCTGCGGCGCCTGCTCGAAGACGTCCTTGTCGGCCGCCGGCGGCAGGATGCGATGCTTGTTGTAAAACGTGTGCAGTAATCCGGCCAACTGCTGCAGGTAGTAGGTCACCCGGTGCGGCTCGCAGGCCAGCGCACTGGCCTGGAGGACGGAGGGATAGGCCGAGAGTTTCCGGATCAATCCCAATTCGTCCGGATCGGTCAACAGCGACAGATCCGCCTGACTCGGCATCGGACAGGCAATCCCACGGGACCGCGCGACCCGCCAGAGGCTGGATATGCGCGCATGCGCATACTGCACATAGTAGACCGGATTGTCCGCCGACCGCTGCTTGGCCAGTTCAAGATCGAACTCGAGATGCGTTTTGGAATCGCGCATGAGGAAATAGAATTTGGCGGCGTCTGCACCGACTTCTTCGATGACCTCGCGCAGGGTGATGAAGTCGCCCGTGCGTTTCGACATCTTCACTTCCGCTCCGGCCCGCAGAAGCTTCACCAACTGCACCAGAATGACCTGCAATCGCTCTTTCGGATGGCCGTACGCCTGCATCACCGCCTGCATCCGCGGGATATAGCCGTGATGGTCGGCACCCCAGACGTCGATCAGCCTGTCGTATCCGCGCTGCAGCTTGTCCCGGTGATAGGCGATGTCGGACGCCAGGTAGGTGTACTCGCCGTCCTGCTTCTGCACGACGCGATCCTTCTCGTCGCCGAACGTGGAGGAGCGGAACCACCAGGCCCCTTCCTGCTCGAACAGCAACTGCCGGGACTTCAACTCCTCCAGCACCCGTTCGACCGATTTGGACTCCAACAACGAAGCTTCGCTGAACCAGGACTGGAACTCGATGCCGAACGACTTAAGATCTTCCTTGATGAGCCCCAACAGTTCCGCATAGGCCAACGACCGACATCGGGCTTCGATAACCGCATCCGACTGTCCCTCGAACGAAGCCAACTGCGACACAAGGCGCTCGGCGACTTCGGTGATGTAGATTCCGTGATAGCCGTCCTCGGGAAACGAGACGGCACGGCCCGACAAGGCCCGGTAGCGCGCAAACACAGAAGCGCCCAACAGTTTCATCTGACGGCCGGCATCGTTGATGTAGTACTCGCTGACGACCTCGAATCCCACAGCCTCAAGAAGGCTCGCGATGGCCTGCCCGACGGCGGCGCCACGCCCATGCCCTACGTGGAGCGGCCCGGTGGGATTCGCGCTGACATACTCGACAAGAATGCGCTTCCCCTGTCCAAGATCGGCTCGCCCATAGGCGGCATCCTGGGTCTCGATTTCCCGCAGGACCTCCTGCCAGAGCGTCGGCTTAACGGTCAGGTTCAGAAATCCCGGCCGCACGATTTCCACACGGTCGAACAGCTGATCCCGTTGCGGAAGATTGTCGACGATGATCTGGGCGATGTCGTGCGGGGCCCGTTGCTCGGATGAGGCCAGGGACATTGCGACGGTCGAGGCCAGATCCCCCCACTCCGGCCGTTTTGGCGCATCGAGGGTAAGCGAGGGCCAGGACTCTGTCTTCAACTGCCCCTTTCGCTTGGCCCCGTCTAAGGCGTCAAGCAGCGCGCTGGCGACCTTTTCTTGTACAACCCCCTGCGACAAGAGAACTCCTAAGTCCTTAGGACTGAAAGGAAATTTTAACCAGACACTCTAACATACGGAGGGAACGGAGACAAGGCGGTTGATGAGGAATTTCGAGGGTTTACGTCTATCCCCAGCTGTGCAAACACGACATCGACGATCCGACTCGTGGGAACATTCAAACAAGGCTTTTCCGTGCAGGCCTGCACGGCAGACCAAGTTGAGCAACGGCAGGGCTCTCCCCTGAGGACTTGGACATGCCGGCCAGCTGGTGCCCACTGACGTTCTTCCGTAGGACCGAAGAGTGCCACTGTCGGAGTTCCCACGAATGCCGCCAGATGCGTCACGCCCGAATCATGGCCGATGAAGAGGTCGGCACAGCTCAGCACTCCGGCCAAGGTCGTGAGATCGAGCTCCCGTATGACCGGAATCTGCTCCGTCATCTGGCCCATCACATGCGGTATGGTTTCATGGTCGGCCGGTCCTTCGACGAGCCGCAGATCGACGCCAGCCTGCCGGAGTGCTTCCGCCGCTGCGCCGAGGGTTGTCGACGACACACATTTATGCCGGCTGCCGCTCCCTGGATGCAGCAGAACCATCGAACGATCGCGTCGCCTCCCCTGGTTTGCGAGATAGATCGCGCCTCGCTCTCGAAGGTGCGCTGGCACGATCGTTTGACGAGGCGTAGGAGCAGCGGCCTGCAGATCGGTGAGCGTTTCACAAAACCGATCGCGTTGATGGATGGCGCGCAGATCCGAACTGAACGGGGACCGGATAATGCTGTCCTTCACACCGTAACGCTCAAGGCAAGCCCGCAGTCTCCCCTCATCGTCACGAATCCAGGCCACGACCAGGTCGCAGCGGTCCAACCATGCAGTGAACGGCTCTTCCTGTCGTCCATGGTCTTCAAATAGCGCGGTGCAGACACGGCCTTGAAAGGGTTGCCCCTCATCGACGACCCCACAACATACGAAAAGACGAACCGCCTCTTCCTGCGCACATAAGACAAGGCGATGCTCGGGAAACCGTGCTCGAATGCTTTGGATGGCCGGCACCGAAAGCAGAAGATCGCCGAGCGCTCCGGGATGAAAGATAAGGACCATTCGCTGCATCTGGGCTTCCTCTAGCGAGATGCGGAGCCAGGCTCGGCGGCCAGCAGCTGCCGGGCTGCAGCCAGATCGGAAGGCGTATTGACGTTGAGGAAGGAGCGCCCGGACGGGTCGATCGCGCGAAGATCCTCTGCGGTCAAGAGATGCGTCCGCAGGGATGGATCGCTCACGACCTGTTGAATCTTGAGCTCGCCCCGACGAAGCATGTCCTGCATCACCGGAAGCGCGCGTTTCCCATAGACCGCATGCATCGGCTGCAGCCCCTGATCCAGCCTGGTCATCACGACATCGGCTTCAGGGTCTGCGGCAACGACGGCTCGAATGGTCGTGGCGGACAAAAACGGCATGTCGCAAGCGACGGCGAAAATTCTCTGGCGATCGCTCCATGTCAGCCCTGTGAACAACCCTCCCAGGCTGCCGGCGGCAGGCACCAGGTCCCGTATTACCGGTACGTCCAACTCCATTGGCGCGCTATCCTGCGCAATCACCACGACAATGGACTCGAACGTCGCGCGAAGCATCGCGAGACTTCGTTCCAGGAGCGTCTCCGCCCCGAGCAGCAGAAATCGCTTGTCCTCCCCCATGCGCCGGCTCTTGCCTCCGGCCAATAGGACGCCTGTGACATCTGAAATCTTCATCGATTCCGGTCGCTCTCTTCGCTTCAAAAAACAAGAGGGGGTGGGTCACCCCACCCCCTCCGTTATCTGCATCCTGATTCGAACGCCGAAATTTAGAGGGTCTTCCCCTTCTTCTTGTTCGCGCGGCGGGTCAGCACCCAGCCCTCGAGGAACACGATACCGACTGCAATCACAGCCGGATAGATGTAGGTCTCGCGGGGGATCGGCGGGTTGAGGAACGTATAGTAGAAGGCCGACACGGCCATCTTCCGTCCCGCATCGCCGTTGTGCCCGTCCCAGGCAAAGAAGACGGTGGGAATGTACTGCCCAACCTCGAAGAAGGTGTCCTCGTCGTAATCCTGATCCTTCTTGTTGCCAAGCGGCCGCTGAATCATGACGTACCAGCGCCCGTTCTTCCATTCCGACTTGAGGACCTTTAGGTTCTCCTCATAGGTATCACGCTCTTCGAAATCCTTGTCCCATCCCGTGCCCTTGAAGGCCCGGATGGATCCATCAGCTTCCCACTTGACGATGTCGACCGGGAACTGATCGTTCGTGCCGAACAGGTAGCGCGGCTTGATCGGAGCGGGCAATTCTTTCCACTTGACCGGGGTCTCCATCGCGACAGCATCGTTGTACACGGCATACTTGTTCTGATTGGCCGCGATCGACCCTTCTTCTCCAGTCTTTGGATCCTGCTCCTTGACATCGACGTTCACCGTAGTCGGCGCCCAGGGCAACTTGCCCTCGGCCACACTCTTGGTGCGATCGTCCCACTCGATCAAGTACACGACGCTCTTGTCGTTGTACAGGGAGCGGACCCAGAGGTCATCGATACGGTTGACGAAATTCCGCGGCTTGTGGGTGATCTGACCACCCATCGCGACGTACCGCTTTGGCGCCTTCTGCCAGGCTTCGTTCTCCATGTCCGCCGGGATCTCGCCCTCGACCGGGTCCGACGGCACCACGAAGTTGATCTTCGGCTTGTCCGTCAAGGGATCGATCGGAAGCGGGTTCCCTTGGGTGTCGCGCTCGCAAAGCGAGTTGACGAAGTTGGCGATATCCCACCGCTCGTCAACGCTGGTGCTGTCCGCGAAGGACGGCATCGGAGTCCCGTTGACGCCGGTCGAGAAGGTGCGGAAGATGTTCTTGACGTTATACGGATCCTGGCGGCTGCCCCGGAAGTTCCAGCACTTGTGCCAGTTGGCCGGCTGGATCGAGAAGCCCCAGTCGTCCTTCAGGTTGAAGGCGTTTCCATCGCCACGGCCCTCGAGGCCGTGACACTCAATGCACTTCTTTTCGACGATCAATTCGGAACCGCGCTTCTTACTTTCCTCGGTCTGCGGCTTTGGCTTGAGATCGGCCAATTGCAGAATCGTTTGGGTTTCCGACTGCTTATCCGTGAACTTGCGATCCTTGACCAGCTGCGTCGTGACAAACGAGAGCACTTGGAGTCTCTGCTCCTCGGTCAAGATACCTTCCCAGGACGGCATGGCCGAACCAGGCAGTCCGTGAGTGACGGTTTCAAACAGATCGTTCTGACCGGGAATCGGCTTCTTGGCATCGAACAACGGGAGCTCGCCGCTCGCCGTGTGACGGATCTTGAAGGTCCCCTGGTTGAAGTTGCGGGGGCGCGGCCAGAGACGGTCGGCACCGGGACCATCTCCCGCACCATCGACCCCGTGGCACCACACGCACTTCGTAAAATAGACCCGCTTTCCGGCTTCGATCATATCGGCGGCCGGTTCAGGGGCGAGGTCGCCCTTCTTAAACCCCTCGGGAACGTCTTCCGCTGCCACCAGCGGGACCGCGACGTGACCCGAAGCCAGGATGATGCCGAAGGCGGCCGCGGCAACCATTCCTACCTTCTGACTTACGCTTGTTCTCATGTTTACCCTCTTCGTCTAGGTCCAGGTTATCGGAGAATCCGTTGGCCGCTTAGTCCCACGTACGGGGATAGTAGCCGGTATGCCAGTACTCGAACAGAATGACCTTCCAGATTTCGTCGACGGTCAAATGCTGTTCCCATGGCGGCATGACGGAGGCCCAGGGGAAACCTTCGTTGGGCAATCCGATTCCACCCTTGGACACGCGCCAGAAAATGAAGGTCTCCTGCAACTGCGCGATCGTCCCCGGATCCGTAAAGTTCGCGGGAATCGGGTTGAACGCGAAGGCATGGAGCCCGCGGCCATTCAGATTGTCCCCGTGGCAGAAGTGACAGTTCTGGAAGAAAATTTCTCCGCCCTCACGCACATACTTCAAGTAGCCCTGGTTCTTGTCGTCCCAAGGATTAGCGTTGGGCTTCATCAACCGGCCCATGCCCTGCTCGACGATGTTCGCGTTGCTGTATTCCTGATCGTACTTACCCTCGGGATTGACACGATAGGGATTCTGCGAGGTCTGCAACACGTAGGTCTTGCCGTGCACCTTGGTGCTGGCCGGCGGCGCCGGGTGCACCGTCCTCAACTCGATCGGCTCTTCAGACTTGGGCTTCATCGCGTTGTAGGAGAAGCCGCCGATCAGGATCGGCAACAGCACGAGGTACGCGTAGCGCAAGAGCTTGTTGGTGCCGCTCTGCGCATCGAGCACGTTCATGATCGGCTGCTTGAACTTCTTCCAATCCTCCTCGTTCGAGGACATCCACATGAACACCGCGACGAGCGAGACGGTTCCGTACATCGCACGCACGCTGAACGGAATCGGAGGATAGACGCGGAACTTCAGATAGAGCAGCACGAAGGCCCAGAATCCGATCCCTTGCCAGAATCGGGGAATCGCCATGCCCATTGAGCTCAACATGTAGCTCAATCCGGTAAAGCCGGCGACGAAGCAGGCGAACTCCAAGAGCATTTGGATGGGCATGTAGCCCTCGACTAAGCGCACGGTGTTCGACGGGACGACGTCGAAGATCATCCCGACTAGCAGGAGGAGTCCGACGACTCCTACCAGCGCGCCGACTGACATCAATGCTTTCATGGGTGCACTCCCTTTTGGCTACAAACTATTGACAGCAAAGGTTACGAAATCTTCGGTGGCGGAGCGCCCGCCTTCACTTGCGACAGATAGTCCACAATTTTCTTCAGTGCGCCCGCGCTCAGCTTCTGTCCAAACACCTTCGGCATCGTGTTGTCCGGGAACGGCTTCACGACGTAGGCGCTCGGGTTGACCACCGACTCCATGATGTATTCCGGAGTCGATTTCGCAGTACCCTTGTAGTCCTTATCCTTGATCCGAAGTGGAGCGTTGGTGCCCTCTTCCAGCTTCGGCCCGATTGTACCGGTCGCACCGGGAATTCCAGGAATCGTATGGCACGACACACATTGCGCCTTGGCAAAGATCTGATCAACGGGCTCAGATCCATCGGCCAACAATGCACTCGGGGGGCCAGCCTTTTCCTCAGTCTTCTTTGGACGGTCTGCTTCCGGAATGAACTTCTCGTACGACTTCACGATTTCTTCGTATGAGGGCGCTTCACGGCCTTCACGCACATAGAGCCACGTGTCGACAGCCGCCAATTCCTCCAGGCTCAACGAGATCGGTGGTTTGTGGATCTTCGGCATCGGGCTTTCCTTGTCGTTGGTACCCTTCACGCCGTAACCCGCGACTACGTAACAACTCGGGCAGGAATGCGATTCGGCAATATACTCTTGCCCGTTTTCGGCGGTGCCTGCACCAGGGAAGGATTCCTTGTCCGCATATTCACGCTTCGCAGGAGCACCCTTCGAATACTTGGGATCTTCCAACCGCTCTTTGCCGGCCCGCTCCGGCAGACCGATCAAGTTGGGAGCCCGCTCGCCCAGCATGCCCTGATGGAACGCATGGCACAGCGGACACTGGCCCTTCCCGATGGCTCCCTGCACTTTGTTTTGCCCAATACCGCCGAAGATGATCTTTTCCCCTTCGTCGGCCAGTTGCTGGGGGGTCATGGAGCTGAAATCGAGCTTCTCTTCCTTGGGGGGAAATCCGCCTTCGACCTGCGGCAACCAGTTGCCGTAGCCGGATAGGAATGCCGCCACAAAGAACATGAATCCACCGATCTTCAACAGCGCGCTCAAGTTGGTGAAGTAGAGCGCCATCATGAAGGTCGTGGCGGTAATCATCACGAGCGAAACCGGCAACAACCGGTTTTCGCCGTAGAAATTATTCTTGTAGTTGGCAATCGCGATGAACAGCAGGAACGACGCGATGATGCCGATAAACGTCTTGAACACTGCGCGCTTCTTCGCGGCAGGGTCGCTGATCGAGACTTGGAAGTAGATGAGAAGGCCGACAAGTATGGCCATCACCATCCACCCCATCGAGAGGGCTTCGTTAATCAGATTACCCACGGTTTTTCCTCCTGCGGCTACGCTGGGAGAGCGGCTGTTTGCCGCTCTCCCAAGAGCCTCTGCTCAATAAGATAGTTAGTGGCTACCTGCAGGCTGCGGTGCGCCACCAGGAACGCCCGCCTTTGCTTCCACTGGATACTTCTTCGCCGTCAAGCTGCCGAGCCAGAAGACGAAGAGAATGCTGATCCAGAAGAATAAAACGTTGAACGAGATCATGTTCGCGGCGAATCCCACCGTGTGCGTATAGGCCCAAGGCGAGTTGTCGCGCATGATTTCGTTGACGTGCCAGAAGAGGCGGACTGAAGAGCGAATGTACCCCATCAATCCCATCATCCAGGTAAACGCTGTAGCCAACATGATGAGCGCGTACTGGGAGCGGGCGGAAATCTTGCCCCACTCGATCGGCCCCATCTGCTTGGCCCCCTTCATCATCACGCTGTTCAGCGCGAACATGAAGAAGAGACAGGACAGCGTCGTGGCGACCTGCGGCACCGACAAACCGACGCGGACGTTGGCCGGAATGTAGTAGCCGTAAATGGCCAGCCAGATGATGTTGATGTAGGCGCAGGCGAAAAACACGCCCATGAAAATGTTGCCGAACTTCGCCCAGGACACGGTGGAAACCTTGTTCCCACGCATGTACCACACGAAGCTCAACACCGTTGTGGTGATGATGACGTTGATGCCGCCGTTTTTGGCCGACATGACGCCGTAGTTACCGAGTACGGGATGCTGCTGACCGCCCATCGCTTTCAACTCGGCGGGCGTCATGACCATCGTGTGCGGAGTGATGAAGACCAGGTACCCGCAAGCCAGTAGGAAGACCAGGTACTTGATGTACCGTTGATACTTTTCCGCGCCGCGCATACGGCCCATCGCTTGCCACAGATAGTAGTTGGTGCTGAGAAACAGAATGCCGATCATGGTCGCTTGAATGATGAACAACCACGCCAGCAGGCCACCCATGAGCGTGATGCCCATCTGTTGCCGATAGGCATAGACCTCGCGCATCAGCCAGTAGCCGGCGAACGGCAACGGAATCAAGAACGCGACGCCGAGGGCCATCGCGATGTAACCCATCCAATCATAGTGCGCACGATCTTCTTCCGTCTTGGCCGCCAAGAACTTGTACGCCGCATAGGCCGCGACGACACCGCCTCCGAAGGCCATGTTGCCGAGAATGCGGTGCACGTTCAGGGGGTTCCAGAGCGCGGTGTGGAGCACGTGCCAGATGTTTCCGAGGTAGCGGCCCTGCTCATCGACGCCCGCGGGGGACATCATGAAGCCGATCCAGCTGTTCGCCAGGAACATCAACAACGTGCCGATGACGTTCAATATGACGGACATGCTCAAGTGAATCCACTTGAGGAAGCCCTCTTTCATCTTGTCCCATCCGTAGTAGTAGATGTAGAGGGTTCCGCTCTCCGCCACGAACATCAAGGCATAGATGTGCATGACCGGGCGGAAGATACTGGAGAGATACCCGAAGAATGCAGGGTAGAGCGTCAGGAAGGTGAAGATCAGGATACCGCCCAGGATCGCCGTCAATGAGTAGGCCGTAAGACTGATCTTGATGAAGTCATACGCCAACTGATCGTAGCGTTTCGCAAGCGCCTTATCTTTGGTCACAACCCCCATGAACTCGATGACCATGCAGAAGATCGGCACGGCCAGCACGAAGCTGCCGTAGTAGAGATGTTGCTGGTTGGCGAACCAGAGCAACACGCGGCTCTCAAAGTTATACCGCGGATAGTCACGGGGACCATCCGTGGTCTTCGGAGCAGGGGCGCCGACCACGATACCTTCCGTCTTATAATAGACGTCACGTCCCTTCTCGACCTTATCTCCATCCTTCTTCGCCGCGTCGGCCGCCGGCTCTTCACCCATTACCAGCGAAGGCAGCGACACCGCGATCGGAAGGAGGAGGAGTCCAACCATGGCGACAAGCGCCATGGTTGAGAACAATTTCTTCCGGGCTACAAGACCCATGGGATACCTCCTTGATGCATTTCGAAAAAGATCCATCAAAAACTCAAATCGCACTCAGGGGCGCAGCCGCTCGACTACTTGCGGAACAGATACCAGTAATCCAGCCCCTGCATGTCCATCAGAAAATGGTCCACCAACGTGAAGTACGCGACGCAGATGATCAATGAGATGATCCCGTACACAATCGACTGCCCCATAACGCCCTCCTCAGGTCAATAAAATGCTCAAGAAGTCCCGATCAATGGCCCTGCTTAGCAGGGGCACTGAATGCCTGCGAACCAGTAGAAGAACCAGAGTCCGAACGCGCAGGTGATGTAGAAAATCATCTTGCCGACTTTTACCTTCAGTTCACTGTCTGGAGCCGTCGCGGTAGCCATCGTATCTCCCTCTTGTTATTATGACGAACGGTGAGTGAATTAACCCGCGTATTTCTTGACACACACCAACCCGTGTGTTATTTCCAATTCGTCGTTGGGCCCGAAAACACAGGGAAAATCATGAACAAAAACTCAAAAGTGTTCGACATTATAGTTTTGGCCGGTATGGTTGTCAATATCATTTTGGCCGTGTTTCTAATCCTCTACTACTTTGATTTCTTGTAAGTTTATCGCGGCTTCCCCACCCCACTCTCATCAAGTAATTCCCCTGAAATTGCACAGCGAAACCCAATCGTTTCGTCCCGAAAATCCGGCACCATTTTGCTGCGGCTGGTGACCCGAAGATCCCCTCCTGTGGTGGTGTAGGTCCCGCCGCGAAGCACCCGATACGTGCCATATTCAGGGGTTTGCGGGTCTCGATCCGGCGACTCTTTATAGTAACTTTCGCTGTACCAGTCGCTAACCCATTCCATCACGTTCCCTGCCCCATCCATGACTCCATAGGGGCTTCGATCCTCCTTGAACGTGCCTACCGGAGCGGTGACTTCATACCCATCCGGAACCCTCGCCCAATTGGCACTTCCCAGCTTCTCCCGACTACCCCAAGGCCAGAGCCGGCCGTCGGTGCCCCGCATCGCTTTCTCCCATTCGGCTTCGGTCGGCAGCCGCTTGCCTTTCCAACGGCAATATTCCATTGCGTCGTCCCAAGACACGTACACGACCGGCTGATTGACGCCCCGCATTTTCCCGATGCTCTTGGCATAGCGTGACGGAGGGCCGGCCTTGCGATGGCCGGTGGCAGCGGCAAACTGCTGATACTGCGCATTCGTGACCTCATAGCGGTCAATGGCATAGCTACTCAGATACACCGTCCGCGGCGGTCCTTCGTCGAATCCTCCGCCGTCCGTTCCGCGCAAGAACGGTCCGGCAGGAATCGTCACCATCTCTTCTTTGATCGGCGCCTCGCTCGAAGTAGGCTCCGGCTCGGGATTTCCGGCTTCGCCTTGTGTCGACGGCGTCTCTTCAAAGGGTGTGAGGGTGGTTCCCCGGAGAATGCCCATGACGGGCAAGGCCGCAAAGGCGAGCACGACCAGCAGGAAGGCGACCTTGAACTTGGTTTCGAGCATGCCGCTCCAAACTAGGAGGGAGAGTTCGCACTTGGATCGAGATCACTGGCACAACGGATACCGATCGTGATGTCCGTCCGCCAATGTTTGGCCGCAAACCGTTTCGACAGCCTGGCGTTTTGCTCGGTTTCCCGCCACGAGCCGCCGCGCACCACCTTCAGGTCTCCCGTGTCCGGCCCTTTCGGGTCACGATAGGGCGACTTCTTGTAATAGCTTTCGTCGTAGGTATCGTTGACCCATTCGGCGACGTTACCCGTCATGTCGAAAATCCCGTACGAGCTGCGGCCGACTTCAAACGAGCCCGGCGGCGCCAGATACTTGTACCCGTCCTCCGCGCCATCGACGTTCGCGGCATTGGTGACGAATTTGTCGCCCCAGGGATATTTGCGCTTGCCTTCACCACGTCCGGCCTTTTCCCATTCCGCCTCCGTCGGCAGCCGCTTACCTGCCCACTTGCAATAGGCCGTCGCTTCATCCCACGACACGCTCATCGCGGCAAACTCAGGCTTCAAGAGCTTGGATTGATCGTCTTCGAACACTTCGATCCGCGGCATCTGGCGTTTCGTCATCTTCGCGAACCGCGCATATTCCTCTTGCGTGACTTCTTTTCGATCAATATAAAAGGCCTTGAGAAACACTTGATGTTCGGGCATTTCGTCCGGATCGCTGTCGCCGCTGCCCATGGTGAAGGGGCCTTCCGGGATCTGCACCATCTCACGTCCCTCGTCGCCCATTTTTGTCTTGTACATGGAAAAATCCTGGGCCGGCTGATTGGCGGCCGTCGGCCGGCTTTCCGACTTGATCGACCGAGCCAGCTCTTTCATCTGCCGCGACTTGTAGTCTTCATAAAGCAGCATGCCGATCATGAGAAAGAACGACGCGAAGACGAAGACAATCGATCCCACCAGCACGCCCTTGTTCTCCATAGCCGCTACGCTCCTCCAGTCGATGGCTCGGTCTGTCCTGCCGCCGCTTTGCGAGCGGCGCGCACATCCAACAACATCGACACTTGCACGCCCAGAAATCCGCCCATGGCGGCCCCAGCCCCGGCCCCGACCCAGATTCGATCCGTCCCGCCCACCAGCCAGGCCAAGGCCCCGCCGAGCAGGGTCCCGACGAGAATGCTGATGAGGAACCGCCGCCCGCCGAGGAATCCGATCACCCCGCCCAACGCCAATCCAAGCACGATCGCAATCGGCATCAGTCCGCCGCCCATGATGAACCCGATCAGCGTGCCGACGGTCCCCATGACCGCCAGGCCGAAGACGATATCGAGCCCCCGCCGGGAGAACGCCACTGTGGGAATCGTATCAGCCATTGCCTCGCCTATTTCCCGGAGCTGGCAACCAGCGGCCCAAAATCGATCTCCACACCGGGACCGGCGATAATCGAAATGCCCCAGGCCTTGGCCGCCGGTTCATGTTGGTGAATCCGCTTGAAGTCTTCGTAGACGTTCACCTTCTCTTCAAACCACTGACCGACATCTTTGGTTCCGCTCTGCACGACAATTTCGGAACCGCTGAACATCCCGCCTTCGGTCAACGCCCCTTCCGGCTTGGCCGCGCTCCAGACGTACTTGGTAAACACCGGGATAAAATAGAGATCCGTATCAAGCGAGGCGTAAATACCGGCGACAGGCTCCGTCCCAGCTGCTGCCTTCGTCAACCGCCAACGCCATGTCAGAATTGGATAGGCTTTGGGATCCCAATCAATCTTCTTCTTCTTGATGCGTTGTCCGGCATCTCTGACTGCAAGAAAGTTAGCGCCGCCCTCTGACTGCACCTTGTAGGCCTCACGCCCTTTTGTATGGCTCCGCTGATACTCGTGGTCCCAATTCGAGGGGAACCCATCCGCTTCCTTCGCTTGAAAATCTTCCAACACCAGTTGTCCCTGCGACGAGGATGTTTCCGATTGCACCACCCCGCCTGCCGACAGCATCACCCCTACCGCAATCCCGATCAGCCAACCTTGTTTCTTCATATCAACGATCACCATTCCCTCTTACGACGCTTCCTGCGACGGCGCCAATGAGCGCGCCGACTCCTCGAACCACTCTTCATTCATTTCCTGCTGCTGTCCGCGCTGGCACATCCAGAAGAGGAAGAACACCGCAATCCAGAAAACGACCATGTTCAGCGTCACCATCTTCGCGGCAAACTCCAGATCCGGCGTAAAGGCCCAGGGCGACACGTCGGCCATCAACTCGTTCACATGCCAGGACAACCGGCCTGATGATCGGATGTAACCCATCAGTCCCATCACCCAAGAGAATGCGGCAGCCAAGCCGAACAGGCCGACCATGCCGCGAACCGGCATCTTGCCCCATTGCACGGGACCATGCACGATGGACCCCTTCAGCATGGCGCGATTGATCAGGAGGCCGACCAAGATCACCGTGAAGGTTGTCACGGCCTGCGGCCCGGACAAGGCGACGCGAATCTTCGCCGGCAAATAGAACCCGTAAATCGAGAGCCAGACGACGTGGCCTACGCCGACGAAAAACAAGATCCCGATCACGATGTTCCCCGCGCGCACCCATGAGACCGTCATCGTCCTGTTTGCCCGCCGGTAATAGAGATAACTCAACGCCGTGATCAAGATCATGACATTGATGGCGCCGTTCTTGGAGGACATGACACCGTAGTTGCCAACGACCGGATGTTGCGCGCCACCCATCGACTTGACCTCGCCGGCCGACATCATCACTGTATGCGGCGTCAGCCAAATGAAGAGGGCCAACGTCAAGGCGCCGAGCAGGAACTGATAATAGGGCTGATACCGTTCACCGCCCTTGATCCGGGCCATGCTTTGCCAGATGTAGTAATTCACGCCCAGCAACAGCGCCCCGATCAACAATGCCTGAACCACGAAGAGCCAGGTCAGCAGCCCACCCATCATCGTGACGCCCATGTTCTGGCTAAAGGCATAGACCGACCGCATCAACCAATATCCCGCGATCGGCATCGGCAACAATGCGCAGACCGTGACGAACAGAAAGATGTAGCCTACCCAGTCGAAATAGGCGCGTTCGCCCTCGCTCTTGCTGGTGAAAAACCGATAGCAGGCATAGGCCAGTACGACCGCCCCGCCGGACATGATGTCCGCGAGAAACCGATGGACGTTGAGCGGATTCCAGAGGGCCGAATGAAGCAGATGCCAGACGTTTCCGAGAAATCTGCCCTGCGCATCGACCCCGGCCGGAGCCATCATGAAGGCTGACCATGAATTGGCCAACACCAGTAGCACGGTGCCGAAGATGTTCGTCAAAATCCCGATCGCCGCGTGGATCCATTTCAATCCCGGTTCGGCCATTCGATTCCAACTGTAGTAGTACAGGATCAGAAGCAGCGATTCGCCGACGAAGACCACCGCATAGGCCGGCATGAAGGCTTTGAACGTGCCGCCCATATATTTCATGAACGAGGGATACAGGTAGATGAACAGGCCCAACATGAGACTGCCCACCACCGCCGTCACCGAGAGCGCGAGTAACGCCACCTTGGCCAAGTCCCTGGCCAAGCCGTCATAGCGGAGAGACAGCGCCGGCTTCCTGGTCACGAGCCCCAAGAATTCGAGCAAGGCGCAGAAGAGTGGCAAGGCCAGCACAAATCCGCCGAAGTAGGTGTGCTGTTGCGTCACGAACCAAGTGAGTAAGCGGCTGTCAAAGGATCCGATGCGCGGATACACCGTCTCGGTCGGCGAAGGAGCGGCGGGACCTTTCGGAGTACCAGGTGTGTTGAAGTACCGGTCCGTTGCGTCTTGGGCGAACACCGGCAGGTCAAAACAAGTCATGATCAGACCGACCGTCGCGGCAACGAACAGAAGTGCCAGCCATGCCTGCCGTGAATACATCCTGTTCATGTTTCTACGCCTTCGAAACCGTTGTCGTGGCGATGGCTGGTTCCATGTTCCCCGACTTACCCAAAATCCCCATCACAAACGGGCAGCGTAACAACGAAGGACTCAGACTCACCCCCTGCTGCTCTTCGACCTGCCGGCGGTAACCAAGATAATACCCATACAGAGCCATCAAGGCCGTCACGACAGCGCCACTCGCTGCCGCAAAGGCAGTGGGCATCCCTGGTTGCTTCAATAGGAAGATCACGATCCCAGCAGCTACGAGATAGTAGGTCGAGGCGAAGGCCAATCCTGGCCACCACCAGTACTTCAACAATTCAGCCGGTGCCGTTTCAGAAAAGCTGACCATCCAAGAAGCCCACGGCCTCAGACCGCCGAAATAGGCACACAGGGCCAAGGCTCCCCCGAATGTCGTCACTGCCGCCAATTGAACAATCGCCGACACTTGAGGGCTCTCCACGACATGACCACTGACCGCAGCCAGCGCTCCGAGAAGCAGCCCAGCCCCAACCCATGGAGCCAGTTCAGACCGATGGCTCCCAATCAGCGCCCACAGGGGAAGGCCGTTGGGAAAGGTGGGGAAAGGCCGGCCCATTAACGCCACCTTCCTCACATGCCCGATTTCAAACGCATCTCGCGCGACCGCCGTGCAGGAGATGATGATCGCCATCATCGCGGGACCGTCCGGATGCTTCCAATAGTCGTACCCGACGAGCCAGAGCAACGCCAACACCAGAAGGGACAACTGCACGCCGTAGGCATAACCGATCCAGCCGCCAATCCACGTCAGCATCCTCCGACCGTCTTCACGCTGAACCGTCGACCATTCCACAGCACGTCCGACGCGGTAGGCCAACAATGCCGTCAGCAGTCCTACGAAGCCGCTGATCATCAGCAGCACGATCGGCTCGGTGAGCGGCAACAGATGTTTGGCCAAGCGGTATATCCCGAAGGCGACCAGCCCGGGCACGAACATCACGATGCGCTTCTGCTTCCGGACGGCATCTTCCGTCACGGCCAGGCTCAAACTCGGCAACACTCGCAATGCCATCCGATGCAGCATCTTTTACTCGTTCGCCGTGAAGCGTAAGGCGTGAAGAGATCAACACGATCCCGCACCTTTTCTCTTTACGCCTTACTCCTTACGTCTTCTGTGCACCCATCCCAAAGTACTTCGCCTTGATTTCTTCCATTAAGGCCACAGTGATTCGAGTCTGTCCGCGGTCCGCAGCGGTTCGTTCCAATTCGATCTTCGCCATGGCTCGCACCGGAGCCGGCACCTTGTCCAATCGACGTTCCGCGTCCAGCTCCCATTCTATTCGCTCACCGGTCCGAGGACGGAGCAGCGCCTCGTAGGAAATCACTCGTTCTCCGCGCGTCCGAACGTCCTGCTCGACCTCTGCACGAAACAACGGCGCGAGATAGGGCGGCATGCGGTCCAACCGATGCAACGCTTCGTCAGTCCACATCAGCCGATCGACCAATTCGCCCTCCTGCCCGACAGGCACATCCGCGCCGACTTTCAGCCCGCAGCCACGGCATTCAGACCGAATGAACCACTGGGGCGTGCCATCCTCATAGACTCGCTCCTCGATCCCTTCCGTATGCATCCAGCGCCCGCAGCCACAGGTCAACATCAACAGACTCCGGTGCTGAGCAGCGAGGGCCGAGTCCTGCGACAAGACTCAGAACGCTCAGCACTCAGCACCACGAACTCAGCACTTACGAGAATCATCCGATTTTCCCCGGGTACAAGATGTACAGCATCGTGTAGGTGAAGGTCCCGGTGACGAAGAGGATGCAATAGATGATCATCGTAAATCGGCCGAGCGCCCGGTGACGGCGCGCGCCGTTCGGCCAGATCCGTTGGATCGACATCTCGATCGCAAACACGATCGCGACCAGCAGCAAGAGGCCGACATAGACTTCCATCTTGCGCACCGAAAACCCCGCCGAGGCCACGCGCCCCGCAAAAAGCCCCATAACCAGCAGCGTGATGATACCGAAGATCGTTCCCACCTTCCTCCAAGAAGTCAGCAGCAACGCCTCATTCAGTGACCGGACGCCGTTGATGAACTGTTGCGAACGAAATCCCAGTACGATCATGTAAATCGCCATAACCAGCCCGATGATGACCAGGATGATGTGCAGGGTCAGCACAGGAATAAACACGTAGTCGTAGAGCGCCTGGGATCCGCCGAACCCTTCTTTCCCCTCGACCGCGAGCACGCCCAGTTGACGGAACAGATAGTAGGCGACGAAGAAGGAGAGCATGGCGATCATGCCGCCGAACATCAGCCAATGATGGGCGTCAGCCCGATGCCGGCGCGCTTGGAACCAGCCCAGGATAAACAGCCCTGTGAAGAGCGTGGCCATCAATTGGCTTAAGTCCGCTCCGATCGTGGCGTGGGTCCCGAAAAATCCCGGGTCTTTCAACCAATCCATCGCGCTCCTATCCGTTCCCCTTCACACCCTGCACCACGGCGGTTCGTTCGAGCTCTGTCGCCGCGGCAAACCCGGCATCCCGCATCCACTGCATCGCATCCGACGTCTTGAAGCAGCCCCCTTCTTGCGTGTTGACGAGGATGTGAACTGCAAAGGCCGTCGTCCACGCCGGCGCTGTTCCAGCCTCGTCGAGAAAGCGGTCCTTGATGATCAACCGTCCCCCTGGCACCAGGTGGCTGTGCACCTTCTTGACCAGCGCCGCATTCGACTCGAAGGTCTGGTAATGCAGGATGTCCGACATGAGTGCGACGTCGTACGGCCCTCCCAGCACATCACGATTGAAGTCGCCGGACTTCAGCACGATCCGAGACTCAAGCCCCGCCTCCTTGATCGTTTTCTCGGTCAGCCGCAAGGTGGCAGGAAGATCGAACACCGTCGCTGTCAATTCCGGGTAGACCTGACAAAAGGCGATGGCGTTGGTGCCGGCGCCACCCCCAAGATCCAAGAGATGGATTGGGCCGACAAGCTGTAGCCGCTTGGCAAAATCGGGACCGCTTTGCTGGCCGATGCGGTGGAGCACGGCCAAGACATTCCCGCCCAGTTCAGGATCGGTTTCAAAGACGTGCCGATCCACCAGCCGACGCCCGGTCCGAATCGTCTCCTCAAGTTTCCCCCAATTGTTCCATTCGGAATCATGGAGCAGGAGCAGATGGCCGACATACTGAGGGGCATGGCGGACCAAATGTTTCTCGGCTGTCGCCGAGTTGCTGAACTGTTCGCCCTCTTTCGTCAGCAGCCGAAGCGCGACCAACGCATTGAGCAGGAGGGCCAATGTGGGAGCATGGGCGCCGATCCGAACGGCGACCTCGGCAACGGACTTGGGTTTCCCACTCAACGCCGAGAAGAGGTCCAGTCGGACGGCTGTCAGCAGAATCTTGGTTTCCCAGTAATAGCCGAGTTGAAAGATTTCTGCGAGGCTTAGTTCCCGTGACACACCCATCCCTCAGGCAAAATAACCTTGAAAGTCGGCATCTTACCCAGTTCGGAAATGGAAAGGCAAGGCGGGTAATTGGGCGAAACCAGGCCCTAATAACACGAAGGGCAGCGGTCTAGTCCGCTGCCCTTCGTCGACGGAAATCCGTCTGAACTCTACGGCTGGATTACTTGATCTCAGCCTTGACGTTGGCCGTGCCGCCATCGGTCACTTCGACGTCGAACTCAACCTTCTTGCCCTTGGCGGCGAACGGATGCCAGGCCACCAGCTTATGCTTGCCAGGCGGCACATCCTTCAGTTCGAAGGACCCGTCATCCTTGACCACGGCAAAGTGGGCGTTGGACACCGGAAGGAAGAAGGACTGCATGAACTCATGCTGGTCACACTGCAAACGATAGTAGCCTTCCTTCTCGGCACCGCCGCGGAAGGTCACCGGCTTGTCGAGCTTGTCACCCTTCTTGGCGAGACCGATGTTGAACCCGGTCGCCGAGGTGGAGCCCTTCACCGTGAAGCTGTGCGGATTGTGGAGCACGCCCTGGACCGACTTGGGATCATCCGGATCCGCATCAGTGTTCTCGACCTTGAACGGGCGGTTGTTCACGACCACGCCGCTGAACGGGAGGAACTCACAGAATGCTGCCGTCACTTCCGTACCGGCATAGCCATCCATGAACGCCTTGTCTTCGATATCGGCCACGGCCACAACCGCGCCCTTGAGACCACCGTCCTTACCAACTTCAATGGTCTTCAGGAACCGCTTGTCGCCGTCCATCAAGCTCTTGTTCGGGTTCTTCGGGCAAAACTTCGGGTTCGGGAACTTCGCAAAGGAAAATTCCTTTTGTTCTGCTTTCCCCGCGTAAGTCACTTTCCCGGCAATCGTGCCGCCGGCAAACGAGGTGAGAGGCGCCGCGACGAACGCGACGGCTGCCACGCCAAACACAACCGATAACACACTCTTCATGGGACTGCCTCCTTGTGATTAACGATCCGCCCTGATTCCGAGCTCGCTGTTCCCTTCCTTCATCCACCGGCCTTATTGAGAAGAAGAGGGAAACTGCTTCTCCTCTGGTGTACTCGATCGACGACAATGCTGGCGAGGCTGGTCTGGGACCGAGTATGTATACAGAATCATACCGTGCCCTGTCAATCCGAAGCAAGGGGACGGATCTCCGCATCCGCAAGGCTATTTCTTCACCGGGAGAAGGTGGATCAAGGCCCCTGCCGCAGTCGCTCGAACCGCCTCGTTTTCGTCATGGAGGGCCTCCCGAAAATCTGGAACCATCGCCTCATTTCCGATATGTCCAAGCGAACGGAGCGCCACCACCTTAGGGCCGGGAAGGGTATCGGCGGCCAAACTGGAGAGGAGCGCAATGGCTCCATCCCGATTGAACCTGGTGGCTTTACCTAGCGCATAGGCGGCTGACGATCTGGCTGCCGTGTCGTTCTGTTGGGCCAACGCCCGTACCGTTGGCCCGACCACATCGAATGGCTGCCCGAGTTGGAGGAGCGCCGCGGCAGCCGCCGCTCGAACGGTCACCGCCCCGTCACGCAGCAGCTCCACGAGCGCGGGAACGGATTCCTCCCCTCCCAATTCGGCCAAGGCCGCGGCACCGGACTCCCGCACAGGCGCCACGGGATCCTTCAACAACTTCTCGATCTGTGGGCGGAACTCCTTTCGATCGAGATAGCCTAATCCCCTCGCGGCAGCTGCGCGGACGGACGGTTGTTGATAGTCGAGCAACTCTTTCATGATCGGTGCCCCGCGCTGGTCTCGCAGTTCCGCCATGGCCCGGAGAGCTTCGGCTCGGTCTTCAGGATTCGGCACCTCGGCGGACTTCCGCAAATCTTCCCAGGCCTCCTTTCGACCGAGCCTGATCAGCGCGGCCTGGGCGGCAATCCGTACCGTCGCCAATTCATCTTTCGCCGCCGTCTCGATCAACGGGATCACGGATTTGTCGCCGCTCTTCCCCAACGCCTTGACCGCCCGGGCCTTCACGAACCCTGCTTGATCCTCAAGCGCTCCGCGCAACTTCTTCGATCGACGCCCCGCTTCGGAACGTCCCAATCCTTCCACCGCCAAGACCCGCACGGGGCCTGAACCGTCGCTAAGCCCATCCTCAAACAGAGGCACCACATCGTCGGCATCGATTTCCTTCAACGCCGTATAGGCGGCACCACGCATTTGCTCCCGCATGTCTTTCATCAGCACCACGATGAATCCGAGGGCGACGTCGCGGAGAAGTGGATGCTCCTCTTGTTTGCGCGAGGCAGCCAACTTTTCGTATTCCGCGAGCGCATCCTTTGGGTTGCCCACTTTAAGCAGGGACCGCGTCTTGAGCCGCCTGACCTCAGGCTGCGCGGCTTGTTCCGGGCTCAGTTTGCCGAGCCCCTCCAGCACCTGCTGATACTCCTTCTTCTCATACAGGTGAATAAGCTCTTGGGGAACCGGGGAAGACCCGGCAGCCAGCGCAACACCTCCGGCGACCGACAGCCAGAATACCACCGCTCCGCACCAGCCGATCTGGAACCTTCTCATCGTGATCATCCTTGAATAACTCGACCCGTGAGACTCAGCCGCCTCTTATAACCCGGCGGCTCCTCGAAGTAATAGGCCGGCTGTGATGACAGTCTGATCCGTTCATACTCAAACGACCATTCCCGATCTCGGCTGACCAACTTGAGCACGACACCACTCTCATTATCGACCCATTCGTAAAACCGCTCGGCCCTCCCATGGTGCTGAGTCCGCACTTCATATAACTGCGCCGGCCGTCCGGCAGCCACCGCCTCTCCGACAAGCAGGCGCTCCTGCTCCCCCGGCAGCGAAGCCTGGAGTGGGAGCGCATCCTGGGGATCCAACGGCGTCACTAACAGTTCCTTCCGCTGCGCCAGGACATACCACACTTCCGATTGGTCGAACCGCACGATCTCGATGGCCGCAAAACCATAGTCCGTCTTGATCGCATATTTGTATTCCAGACGCAGGCGATCTCCTTTGGCATACACCTGTGCCTGATGCTTTTTCCCGTTTACCTGTTTGACGACGATGCCGGAAAACTCCTGGGGGCCGAGCGGGGCTTCCGTGGCGGGAAGGATGGGCCGAGGCGAAAGGCCCGACAGACACAAGGCGAGGAGCAAGGCGATCGATCTCCGCCGGCCCCTCAGCAGTTCATTCCGCATGAAACATTACTGCTGATGTTCGACAAGTGGATGGATCTCGATCGAGTAGCCGAGGCTCTCCGGACCGAACCGTGGATTGTCCATGACCTTATAGGCCGTCCGGTTGCCCTTCGGAGCCGGCAACGACAGATGCTCGACAAGCATTCCATCTGCTTTCACCGTCACCTGCTTGGTCGTTCCATTACCGGTCTGCGGGTGCCAGACCACCATCTGATAGGTTCCCGGCGGGACTTGATCGATCGTGAACTTGCCGTCCTTGTCCGTCAACGCATAGTAGGGATTGTTCACCGCCATGGCCCAGCTTTCCATGTAGGCGTGAAACCCGCACTGCATGTAAAACGTGCGCCGGCCCTTGTTCAGGTAGACCGGACCGACCAACGATTTCCCCGGGGCATGGTTGTGGGTCGCGTGCAGATCGCCCCGATGGTGCTGGTGGTTCATCACGAGGGGTGTGTTGAAGAGCGTTCGGGCACCGGCTTCCAGCGAGGTTTCATACCCCTGGATGTCGTGCATCACCGGATCCATATTGATCACTTCGACGGCATGCCCATTGCGCACGATGGTCATGAACGGTTGGAACATGCAATCACGCGCCTCAATCAGCGGCACGGAGGTCTCGAACGGCTTGCCGGCCTCGACACCTTCCAACAAGACGATGGCATCCTTCAGCCCACCTTCCGGACTCACGACAAAGTCGCGCAATAGTCTCCAGCCACGACCGTTTGAAATCCGTCCACAATACTGCGGGTCCGGAAACGTGATGAGGTTGAATCCCTTTGGATCGGGAACCGGTCCATCGAGCTTCACCGTCCCTTCGATCGTCCCGCCATGTTCGATATCGATGACGTCGTACGCCTGCACCGGTGCGATAGCGGACCAGCACCAGCCGAGCAGAGCCACGCCTACGATAATGCGTATCTTCATTCCGCTCACCTCTGACTCCTCACTCACTCAGAGGCATCGTATCAAATGCCTCCCGGAAAACAAAAGGGGGAAGCCGTTCGGCCTCCCCCTTCCGTCTCTTCTGATCCCGCTGCGCGCGACCGAATCGATGCTACTTCGCGGCGACCGGAATCGCGCGCGCCGCATCTTCGAGCGACGCCGCCTTCATCCCGGCACCCGCCCCGTGCAGCGGCAACAACCGCTGATCACCGGACGGCAACACACGCACATAGCCCCATTGACCGGACTGCGAGTACGGCAACCGCTGGTTGCTGTACACATAGTCGCCCGGCAGGCGATAGGGACCTCCCGCGGAGGGGAGAAACGCGTCGATCGTCTCAGAACCGGAGAACTCGACCACGCTGATCTGATCTGCGCCGCGCATGAACGGCTCGATCGGCCACTCATGTTTCTCGACGCTGAACATCCCGTTCTGTTCGTTGTTGACACCGAGCACGTGGATACGCACTGGATCGCCCGCATGCGCTTCGATGATCGGAGTCGCAGGATCTTCCGGCTTGTCCGCCTTGCAAGGCTGGAACACCTTGCCGAGCGAGCAGCCCTGTTCTTCACGGTACTTGTACGGCTCGGACCGATAATTCACGCCGGTCAGACCCGCCACGTTCTGCACGTACGGCATGAAGCTCGTGCCGATGATGTTGTCTTCGTCCTGGAAGAACAACGCCACGTCACGATAGTTCGGCCGGTTTTCCATGCCGGGCATCGCGTGATCGATGATCACATCCGCCGCCCAGGCATTCTTGTTCGTCAAATCCGCGCCCGTCTTCGGATCGCGGTACTTCGCCCCCTTCGGACCCACGACGATGGCCCCGAACAGGCCGTTGCGCGGATTGGTCATCACGTTGCCCCAATCCCACACGAGCGAAGTCGTTTCACCGTTGAACGGATCTGCATAGTAGGTGTAGCTGCGCTCGCCCCCCGGTGCGATCGTCTGATCGCCCGCGTTGTTGCCGACGTTAGCGCCCTGCGAGTCCTTCGGATCGAAGGCCAATCCGATGGCCGAGAAGGAGGCCTTACTCGCCTTCATCTTGTTCTTCAGATTGATCTTCACGCAATCGCCGACGTTCACGCGAAGCGTGAGCGGCATCGGTTGTGCGCCGCTGGCCACCTTGGCGGTGTCTTCTTCCAGGGCGTAGATCTTCGCATCCGGGTTGGTCATGAGGATCTTCCGCTCGAAGTCCACCTCGATCGTCTCCGGCGCCTTCGGGTTGAACTTCATGGACGGGAAGTCCATGGCCACCACGTTGAACGACTTGACCGGCGCATCTGCCGGACAGACCGGCAACGCCGGCTTGATCTCGGCCTTGTTCGAGAAGCCTGCTGGGAGTTTCTTCAGGTCAGGCTGTTCCTTGTCGTACACGCGCACGATGCCCCAGCCGCCCTCGGAGAACTTGGAGGATCGGCCGTTGAAGTGGATGTAGTCGCCCGCCTGATGGCGAGGCCCGCCCGCTTCCGGCACGACGAGGTCATACCGCTCCGCAATCCCGATATGGATCGAGTTCTTGCGGTTCGCATCACCCGCATACCGCTCCGACAAGAAAGTATGGCCTGAGATCGTCCAGACCATCGACTCGTTCATGAGGGTGTGCAGAAGACGGAAGACCATCGTGTCGCCTGTGTAGGCTCTCAACGTCGGCGTATAGGGATCGCCGTGAATCTGGCTATTGAACGCCTGCGACACGTCCGGATTCGTCGCCAACCGCTGCGCGATCGGTGCCGCCCGGAAGTTCAGACCGCTGCCGGTCGTGTGTGTGCCGCCGTTCAGGAACGGCATCGGCGTCATGTACAGCTTGTCCGGCATCATGAACGACACGGTCTTGCCCGCCTCAAGCGCCACTTCAATCGGCTGCCCGGGAGGATTGCCCGCCGTCACGATGTTGACGGTGTGCGGCACGGTGTCGTGCACCTGCACCATCAATTCGCGGAAGCTGTTGTTCACACCATGGCCCACCGGCTCATTGGTGCGAATGTCGGCGATCGGTCCGCTGCGGACCGGCTTGCCGGTCTTCGGATCATGATAGGTCGAACCAACCGGCTCGGCGATGAAGGTGCCGAACCCGCCATGCGGCCAGGTGGTCGCGCCGAACGCGTGGTCGTGCCAGAACACGGTCCCCACGTCCGCATCGACCCAGAACCGCTGCCGCACGAACTCCACCGTGACGATGTCGTTTGCCGGGTGATCGTTCTTCAATCCCTGCGCCAACGTGATCGTGTTGCCGTTGATCGCCTTGATGCGGGAGACTTCGTTGCCCTTTACGTTGTCGGCGCCGACAAGGATCAAGGTGCCGACATGGTATTGCTTCGCATTCTTCACCGCGAGGCTGGTGGAACCCTTCTTGGCTGCCGCCGTCAACGTGGTGTTCATCGGGGCCGGAAGGCCCTTCTTGTTCTTCTTCTCCAGCATCGTGAACGGACGGACCGACTGCTCATAGGAGAAGCCGGTGATGACGCCGTCCGACGACTGGTTGTCGAACTGCAGGAAGTGCCAGTGAGTGTTGATCTTCGACGACTGGAAGTTCGTGTAGTCGTCGTCGTCCCACTCGCTGGTCAGCGTCCAATCCAAGCAATCGTAGATGTTGCCGCGAACGACCAACGGATACTTCAGGTCGTCGTTGGCGCGGATCGCCGCTTCTTCCTCGTGCAACACGTAGATCAAGCCGTTCGGATCGACCACGGGGGGCTCTTTACCCTGAGCCTTGGCGATCTTGATCGGCATCTTTACGAAGTGCACGTTGTAGAACTTACGACCCGCGTTTTCCGGACAGAGACTCCAGTTACCCTGCTCACCCGGCTTTGCCTGATCGACGCTCTCGGACCCGTCGGCGTTGCGGCGGATCATCTCCAACCAGGGCGCTCCCACGTGGTTCGGCGAGAACATCACGCGCCGACCGAAGTGCGGCGTGAGATGCGGCCAAGCCACTTTGCCGGTCAGCGGTTCAAACGCAATCGGATGCCGCTTGCCCGGATGGGTGGACTTGTACTTGGGATTATCGACTTCGCTTTCACGCTCACTCATCGCGACGTTGCCGTTCCAGGTCCAATCGAGCACGGTGGCATCGTAGGACTGTGTCTGGCCCTTTTCGTCGTCTTTGTGCCCGGGCTTGCCCATGGTCGGCAACTGCATCTCGACCCAATCCTTAATATTGATCGTGGCCGGGTTGCCTTTCCAATCGCTCTTGCCCTTGTCGACGATCTTAAACTGCGTACCGAACCAATCGACCGTCTGGCCGATCAGCTTGTCGGAGGTAATCGGCGCCTTGATGCGGCCCTTGCGATCCGGCAACTCGCGCAGGTCCGGCATCACATCGTTCCGCAGATCGCCTTGTTGAATCGTGTTGTACACACGCCAGTAGCCCCACATACCCGCCACATAGTGGTGCGCGACGTGGCAGTGGAACAAAAAGTCGCCGGCCAGCTGCTGGCAGAGACCGGAGCCGCACTCCGTTTCCAGGTCCAACGCTTCAGACGGACCGATGACTTCAACGTCGACGCGGTCAGTCTTGGCACGGATCACCGGATACTTCACCGGGCCGTTGGTGCTGGTGGCCCAGAGGTTCATGTCATCGATGGCCCGCGGGCTGCGCGGCCAGCGAATCGTACCGCCGTGCGGGTGGTGGCTGTGGAACACTTCCGATCCGCCGTGGACCAGGCGGAACTTCGCCGGATCACCGATGTAGGAACGCGGAATCGTCGGCGACGGATCGCCGAACGTGTAGGAGCTGTAGCCCATTGACTCGTCTTCGAAGCCGAAGTACTCGTGCTGCACGTGCATGTTGTTGATGCCGAACGGCTCGCTGCGATAGTTGATCGCACGGCCGCCCGGACGATAGGCGTCCGTCAATGGGTCGCGCTGCGGGAGGAAATCGCCCTTCTTGTTCAAGGGACGGAACGCTTCGTCGCCGACTTCATGATAGAACAGCACGAACTCCCGGAAGTCCGGTCCGGTGCCGTTCTTGATCATGACCTGCCAGCCGCTAGTCGCCGGGGTCGCATCACCACTGCCGAGCGGCTCCCAATAGGAGGACCCGCGGGGCTCGACCACGAACGAGCCGAACATACCCATGACGGTCAATTCACGATCGTTGCTGTAGGTGTGGAACTGCCGGACACCTTCCTGGGTGTTCGGATGGATATACCATTCCATCTCAACTGCTTTGTCTTTGGTCGCGATCGTATCCGGATTGGTCGTCGTCGCAGCGGCACCGGTCGCGCTCACCACCATGGATGAGCCATGGATATGGAGGCTGACTTCTTCGCCGCCTTCCAGCTTGTTGCTCAGCTTGACCTTGACGCAGTCGCCTTGGTTGCCGCGGATGGTCAGCGGTTGAATCCACTGAGCCTGTACACCGGGGATCACGGCGCCCGGATCCCAGCCGTCCTTCTCACGGCTTTCTTTGTTCTTCGTTTCTTCCGCGCGCACCTTGTCCATGTTTTCATCGAGCACGTACATGTAGCCGGGATAGAAGTCGAGCCATTGATTGAGCGTGATCTCGACGTTGATCGCGGACACGTTGTACTGCTTGACCGGCGCAGTCGCAGGACACTTGCCGCCGCCCGTCATCGCCACCGGCTCGACACGGGGATCGGACACGAGCAGCATGTCCTGATTGCCCGCACCGTACTGGTGCATCATCGACTGGGTATTGAACATTCCCGTGTTGACGCCCTGCACCTGCGGATCATGAGTCATGTGCTCCATGATGCGCTGATGTTGTTGTTCGACCAGGGCCGAACGCTCGGCCTTGCCCGACATCGAATCCTCGATGATGGTTTGTCCTTTGAGCTGTTCCGCCCAAGAGGGGAGTTGGTGATTCATCGCCACATGGGACGATGAATTCTCAGCGGATGCCAGCGGCGCCCCGAAGAGGGCTACCGCGGCAATCACGCTCAGCGTGCGGGTTGGTACACAAACCCGTGGCTTTCGGGAAATCATGGACCGGCCTCCTTGATTGAGTGAATGAAACAACCGAAAACTATGAGTGCCCTATGAATCTAATGTGAGTGATGAGTCGGAACCTTGACCTCCAGATAAATGACATTGTCGTCGCCCAGGCGTACTGCCACGGCAAGAGGCCGAAAGATACTGAAGTTCACAGAGGCTGTCAACCCCGAACCAACTCAGACTCTGACTGCTCTGGCCGCCGCGTTCTGGACAAAGGTTTTCCTCTGGCTGATATCCACCGGTTGAGTCTTTTGTCCTACATGGCAAGGTCTTCTTCCCCTATGCGCGACCTCGACCATTTATGAGATAATCTCTCCATGTTTCTAAAGCGTTGGCTCGTCGGGGATCCTCTCAAGACAGCCCAAGCGGCACACGAGCGGCTTTCCAAGCGAATAGCTCTGGCGGTCTTTTCCTCCGACGCATTGTCCTCGGTCGCCTACGCAACGGAAGAAATTCTGCTGGTCCTCGTTCCCGCCAGCCTTGCCTTTGCCCATCTGTCCATCCCGGTCAGCCTGATGATCATCCTGCTGTTGGCTATCTTGACGTTGTCCTATTCACAAATCATCTTTGAGTATCCCGAAGGCGGCGGCGCCTACATCGTCTCGAAGTCCAACTTGGGTGAATGGTCGGGACTGACCGCCGCCGCCTCCTTGATGATCGACTATGTCCTCACGGTCGCGGTCAGCGTCGCGGCAGGAATCGCCGCTATTACCTCAGCCATTCCCAGCCTCTTCCCCCATCGAACGATTCTCGGCGTGTTGGCTATCTTGCTCGTGCTCCTCGTGAACCTTCGGGGAGTTCGTGAGTCCGGGAAAGTATTTGCTATTCCCACTTATATGTTTATCGGGGCGCTGTTGCTCATGTTGGGGGTCGGCTTTGGCCAGCTGCTTGTTGGACAGCTTTCCCCCGTCACGCCGCAGCACCTGGCGGCTCAAACCGCCGTCGAATCGGTCTCCCTCTTCCTGCTCCTGCGCGCGTTCTCATCAGGCTGTACCGCTCTAACCGGCGTCGAAGTCATTTCCAACGGCGTGACCGCCTTCCGCAAACCGGAACCGAAAAATGCCGCGATCACGATGGTGATGATGGCGCTGGTCCTTGCAACCCTATTCCTCGGCATCAGCACCATGGCCTATCACCTGGGGATTGTACCCAAGGAAGATGAAACCGTCGTCTCGCAGGTGGCTCGTGCCACGTTTGGCGAGGGTTTCTTGTACTACCTCGTTCAAGGATCGACGATGCTCATCTTGGTCCTGGCTGCCAACAGTGCGTTTGCCGGGTTCCCCCGATTGGCCTCGCTGCTGGCCCGAGATGGCTACATGCCGCACCAAATGGCCATGATGGGCGACCGGCTGGTTTTTTCGAACGGCATCATGATTCTCGGCGTGTTTTCGTGCCTTCTGATCGCCGCGTTCAGCGGCGATACCCACGCATTGATTCCCCTGTACGCCGTCGGCGTTTTTCTCTCCTTTACCTTGTCTCAGGCCGGCATGGTGAAACGTTGGGTAGCCAAACGGGGGCCCCACTGGCGCGCAAAACTTGTGGTCAACGGAGTCGGCGCCATTGCCACCGCCATTGCCACCGCCATCATCGCCAGCACGAAATTTTCTCACGGCGCTTGGATTGTGATTGTGCTGATCCCCCTTTTGATCGTGATGTTCCGGAAGATCCACTCACACTACAAGGCCGTCGCGGAACAAGTGACCCTCGACCGCCGAGGCCAGCGGCCGCCGCTGCCCAGGCGGAACATTGTGCTCATCCCGATCAGTGGTGTGAACCGGGCGGTCGTCCGCGCGGTGGATTACGCACGCAGCCGTCCGGGAGACGTTCGCGCACTGTTGGTCGACATCGACCCCGAAGACACCGCAAAGGTCGAAATCCAATGGGCCCAGTGGGGCTGCGGCGTCCACTTGGTCGTCCTCCCGTCCCCCTACCGATCGATCTTGGGATCCATTCTGGACTACGTCGAGGATATCCTGGAGAAAGAGCCGGACACATGGGTCACCGTGGTATTGCCGGAAATCCTGCCGGCCCGGTGGTGGCAAAACATCCTGCACAATCAGCGTGCGCTTCTCCTTAAAGGCGCGCTGCTGTTTAAAGATCGCGTTATCTTGACCGACGTGCCGTTCCACCTGACGAGGTAGTTATGACATGTGACGCGTTAGGCATGAGGCGTGAGGCAAGGAAGAACACCGGCCTGGCCCTGGCGGGAATCTTGGCGCTTGGCTTAACAGTGCAACCGGCTCACGCCTTTAAGATCACCGAGCCGGTGTCGGGGGCCACACTGACGGCCGGGCAAACTGTCACCGCCCATGTCGATCTAGGCAACGACATCGGCATCATTAGAGTGCTCTATTATTGGTATGGCGAACAGGACGAAACCCTGGTTGGGCAGGAAGACAACAGGGCCACGGGATCGATCGTGGCACCGGTGGCGCTGATCGGCCTCTCCGATCACGACCCGGCCTTCGGCGGACTACTCAAAGTCCCTAAAGACGGCATCGGGCCGATGCGGTTGCTGGCCGTCGCGGAAATTTCCCGCGGCCGCTTGGGCACCAGAACGGTCTTCGACGAAATCCTCGTCGACGTGCAACCCAAGGCCGACATCACCCATATCGACTTCGAAACGGATAAGCCGTTGCAACTCGGCCGGGCGGGACAATCCTCCGCCTTCGGCCATATCGATTCGCTGGGGAAGATTTTCGAGTTGCCGGTCGTCGCCGACTTCAGCGACGGGGTCACCAGGCGCATCAGCGCTCCATCAACCGGCACCACCTACCTGTCCTCCAATCCAAAAGTCCTCAAAGTGCTGGGGGGCGGCATGTTGCAAATTACCGGAAATGGAAAAGCGGTCGTCACCGTGACAAACCGCAGCCAAAGAGCCCTACTCGACGTGGACGTGAATGTGAACGAGGAGCCGAACGAACCGCCAGTGGCCGACGCCGGAACGAACAAGACCGTAAAAGCGGGCACGAAGGTGAAGCTGAGCGGATTGAAAAGCCGCGACGCGGAAGGCGAAGCGCTGTACTACTCCTGGAGCCAGGTGCGCGGCAGCAAAGTATCCTTATTGGATGTGAACGGCCCGGAAGCGACATTCCAAGCCCCGCAAGTCTCCGAGCCACGGACCTACCGATTCAAGTTGAGGGTGACGGATAAAAAAGGGGCGGATAGTGTGCCGGCGTTTGTGGATGTGACGGTGGAGCCGTAGCTTGTTGGTACGCTATTTCGTGATCATCTATAGCCTGGCAGTGAGCGATCGCTTCACGCCTCTCGGAACGACCCTCTCGGACTCAGCCAGGCGGAAGCCTTCAGAAATTCCCTCGAAGACTCAGTCAGTTTCCGCTTTCCTTCCTGGCTGAGTCGCGTCGGGTCCCCGTTCCTCCGGCGAAGTCGCTCCGCTCATTGCCAGGCCTTCTCAGAACGAGATGGGTCAGAAACCGTTGAGAGCATCTCACTTCTCTAGTAACGTTCGACTCAACCAATCTCACATTCACCGGCAAACTTGGAGAGAGCGAGGTAATGGATGACCCAAAAGATAAAGTTTATCGTCTTAACCATACTCATCCTCTTCGCGCTGGCGGCGTCCACAATGATCTTACTTCGAAGAGCTCTCGTTAATGATATGGAACTAACTTACAGATTGATCACTAAGACGCAGTTTCAATGCCCAGATGGTATGACTGAAAGCATTGAGCGCTGTGGGAAAGCTGGCTACATGCGTTTCTGCAAGAAAGGAGAAGTGAGCCACGGGCCATGGACCGCGTGGGAATCACAATACAAGAACATAGAAGGGGAATACAAAAACGGAAAACAACATGGTTTATGGACGGTATGGAATAGAGACGGCTCCAAATACAGGATTATGGAATACCGGGAGGGCACTGAGATCAGAAACGAAATAATACCATCACACTAGACAAACAAAGTCATTTTACAAACTTATGCCCTACTCAACCGCACTGGGCCGTAGGTTTGGCGGGCGTGGTGGAGTTTGTTGATGTGCTTGCAGAGGGCTGGGGCCAAGGAAGAGGGCAGAACCGCTTTGTGATAGCGGACGAGCGGCCTTAGCCTGAAAACAGTATCGGGGCCGACTCTTAGCAGTCCGCCCCGATACCCATATCCGCCGCACGTCTACTGAGGGACTCTCTGTTGCGGCGCTGTTGCGAAGGTGCGGAACCCACCGAGCACGCTGGAGGCGACCCCACTGGCCATATTCATATCGCCACCGAGCACCGTGGCGTACTGCCCATTGATGGTGCCTCGCACACCTACAATGAGTCCACCCACGGAGGAAAAGTTATTGAAACTGCCTCCGACGATGTTATGTGACCCTGTCCTGAGGCCACCCGTTGGATTCAGTTCGTTGTATCCAACGATGAGGTTTCCCAGACCCAGCGGCTGCCCTGAGGCAGTCTGACTTTCGTCCGTCGAACCGGAACCGCTTCGGAGATGGAGGTTGACACCCGTCAGAATCACATGTGGACCGTTCACGCCGTTAATCGCATTCGGTTCGACTTTTAGATACTTGGCCAAATCGCTGAGAACGGGTGGCACAGCCCCACCTCCGCCTGCACCCCCTCCGCCATGCGCTTCCAATGCCGCAACCTTCGACTGGAGTGCCGCAATGGCGGCTTGCGCCGACGTCAGCGAGCTCTGTAACGCCGTGTTGGCATTCGTGAGAGTGGTAACTTGTGTTTGCAGCCCTGTAACCTGCCGCTTTAACCCTTCGACCGTTCCGGCAATGCCCGACGGCCACCGAACCAGACTATGTCGATTGTCGCGATCGTTATCGCGACCGTGAGCCAAGGCTCCCCCCGCCATCAGTACACAGCTGAGGCCGAGGCCAATCGCCAGAACCCATTGACGGCCGAGACGTGCCGACTCTTTCTCCATTCGCCGCATTGAGACCCACGACAACAACGGTTCCATGTTTCCTCCTTTGCTAGGCTTACAAATCCAGAATCCGTCTAGCCAGGACGATCTGCTACTAGGAGATGGAATGAGCAAGCGGTATGCCGAATGGCACGCCTCGGATCATCAAGGAGTTAGCGCGAGGATTTTCTGCTCAAAAAAGCACCGGACCGCCATTTTGCAGACTGCGCATTTTTGTCCTTGTGAGCGGCACAATACGGCTTCAGGCGCAGCCTGCTGCTCGGATGTACGCGCATGAGTTGGTGACGATGAATGTTGAGAGTTTACACAGCTGGAACGCGCTACGTATTACGCATTACTGACACCTGCGGGAGTGGGCATCCCGCCTCTCAGGCCTTGCGCAGTCTTGCGAGCCCATAGGTTCGGCGGGCCTCCTCGAGTTCCTTGATATGTTTGCGCAGGGCTGGGCCAAAGCTTGATGCCAGGACGGCGTTTCGGTGTCGGGCAATGCGTTGCTCGGCGTCTGTGATTTCCTCCTCCAGCTGCCTTACCAGCCTGGCGCCGGAGCCGGTGATCCATTTGAGATGCCGGCCGGCGTAGTCGAGGTCTTGGATCGAGTAGCGGACCGATTCGATTTCTTCCAGGCAGCGGAACCGGGCGCGCAGGAGGTCGCGTCGCGTCAATCCTGCGGCCTTCCACTCTTTCGCCCCCTGCGTCGTCTCAGCCCATTCCGAGAGGCGTTCGAAGAGCAACGCGCCCATTGTAAAGGTAAACGTCGCGTGGAGGATGCCACGCACCGGCCTCAGGCTCCGCCGCCAGGGCGAATAGAAAATCTGCTGATTGCGGTCGCCGTGGTACATGACGTGTTTCCGCAGCAGGAGATTCAGGTGGTGATGGCTGTTCTCATGAATCAGATCGTCAATGAGATCGAGATTCCCCCGTTCGAAGCAGTTGACAAACGACAGGCCGGGCCGGTGCCGATAGCTGAAACTCACCACGCCTTTGGCCTTGAGCGGAATAATCCGGGAGGTGAATAACCCCAAGAGCCTATGCCCTTCCGGCCAGGCCTGCCTGATCGCCTTCCAAGCCCGCGCGACCCGAGCAACCCGCTCTGTGCTGGTCGGAACCACTTTCTTAGGTTGTCGGTGCTGGTCATATTGCAGCGTCGGTCCCACGGTGAGTGGACCGGCAGCCGTCACTCCCGCTTCGATCGGCAGCTGCCTCGGCCAGTGCCACTCAAGCTCCGAACCTCGAAGCGAACAGATGGGGAATAGCTCGGATTTCTTTTTCAAGGCAATCCGATGCCCCACGATTTCAAACTGGACCGGCTGACCATGCCCGAACGTGCGTGCAATCGCTGTAGGCACACGGAGCGTCTCCCCCCCGGTGCCGATCGGGAGCGTGAAGGCTTGCTCCGCCCGTTCCAGCTGCTGATCGAGCGTGCCTGTCACTTCCCAACGTTGCAAACCCTGCCTTCCGCTCCAGCGCATGGCCCATCGCGGGTCGAAGAACAGCGATTCCTGCGTGATGTCGCGCGCGAGACGAAGACAGAGATTCTGGATTCGGAGTTCTAACCCCTGGCGCTGAGGCCTCCCCTGCGGAAACAGCTCGTCGAGATAGCTGTTTTCGAAGAGCTGCTGTTCGCATTCGGCATACAGCTGCTCCGCGAAGCTCTCCCGATCGCGATCTCTTCGAATCTGCTGCAGGAGATCCAGAAAGTAGACCAGATCGTTGAGAGATTCGATCCAACCGACGACCTTCCCGTTCCCATAGTCGGTCTGGCTAAAGCCTTGAGACAACAGCCGGACATAAGTCACCGGAAGATTCAGGGTTTGCGCGAGGTCGGCGTAGCGAGCCTCAAGTTCCCCGCACAAGCCAACGAGGAGCCTGTGCATCGACCGACGAAATTCGTCTTGCAGGCGCGAAAGCGCGGCGATATCGAAAAGGGACATGACGTGGTCGGCAACCGTGAAAGATAGGGACTGTACCGGAGCGGAAGGGACGCTGCAAGAAGCTAGGAGGCCCTTTTCGGCAGGTAGCCGATGTCGTCGAGCCCAAGATCACGGACATGGTCCATCAGGTGAAACCCAAGCGCGGCTTGAACTGCATCCTCAATCGGCGCCTTCGACCCTTTCACCACCGTGAAGGGCAATTCGTCTTTCCAGAGCAAATGGCCGTCGTGATCGACGAGATAGAGGTAGAGGCGCCGGGAGGATTCCGATTTCCATCCCCAATCACTGGGATGTGCATCAGACTCCACCACCCGACCGAACAGCACGGCATCGACCGCCAGTTCCTGCGATACGGCCTGCGCCAACCTGGAGCGCTCCGGCTCGGACTTTATCGCCGCGGGAATATCCTGCTCCAGCCGGCCAGCACGCTCGATCCGCAGCGCCGTCTGACGCTGAAGCACGTGTGTTAACCGCGCACCCATGTCGGCATCCCCCTCGACTGGGAGCACGACGACGCTGGTCAGGGTGGGACCTTCACTGATGGCATGAGGCTTTTCCGAAGAGACCCAGGAACGTTCAAACGGCCAGAAGGTGACATCGCCCGTACGCAGAGAATCCACCCCGACAGCCGCCACCCAGGCCACCGCCAAGCAACCTTGCTGGGCCAAGCCAAAAGCGATCACCAGGTTAATGACCACAACCTTAAGGACGTTCTTGCGCATATGCATAGGAGTCTCGAATTTAGGCATCCCCTCTCTCCAGAAGAGGCAAGACTAGTACCGCCTCTCCTATTCGTCACACGAACGGGCTAACCTGTCGAGAGGAATACAACTTTTGGATATCTCCATGAACAAGCCCTGGAGAGGAAGAACGGATGACTGTGGGAGCTTCAGGACGGCACGCCCCAGATTGAACGGTGCCGGGGAGCATCCGGCGCCGGTTGGCATTAGGCCGAGAGTTTTTCCGGCTTGACGAACAACGGTCTCATCGGTTTGCCCTTGACCAAACGCAAGGCCCTTGTGCCTTGGGTCAAGCGATGGCGCTGGATCAGGGGGTCCACAATGTTCCCGCATGAGACACAGCGCCACCCTCTCATCCACATCGGGATGCTGCTCTCCTGCATATCGATCAAGTCATCAACGACCATTAACCCTTCACATCTGGTGCAATGCATGGGTCCCTCCTGTCTGAACCTGCGCCCATTGCTCCCGCATTCGGCCCGTTGCGCCTCGGCATCCCGAAACGACGACTGTTGACGGGAGTAAAGAGCAATGAGGATGCCACGCCACGAGATCAAAAACTTGCCTGTTTTTGCGGCGCATCGTACAGTGCGGCGCATCCGGATCCACCTTCTCGCCCGCTTTTGTGTGTCCGAAATGGCCCCATGGGACAGAAATGATGCACTTGAGTAGTTCCACCTAATTAACCTCCGGCCCAAGCCGGATGAAGATTTGAAGGTATTTCCCTTCAGGTCCAAGCGGCGCGCGATCGTCTATGACGTTCTCCCCAACTGACATTGCCGAGATCCTGACGGAAATCCGCCCTGCGCTCGAAGGCGGGTGGATCCAGAAAATTCACCAGCCGGCACATGAAACGGTCGTCTTGGAAATTCGCGCTCCCGGGCGTACGCACCGGCTCCTGATCTCCTGCCAGCAAGAGACCACCCGGCTCCATCTCATCAAGCAACCCTTGCCGAATCCCCCCACCCCCCTGGCCTTCTGCCAATACCTGCGGGCACATGTCCAAGGTGCGCGCATCGACGCTCTGTCCCAGATTCCAGGCGATCGCATTGTCATCATTCGCCTCACGAGTAAAAACGGTCCACGTGAACTGTTTGCCCAACTTACCGGGAAACAGGCCAATCTGTTCCTGCTCGACGAACAGGGAGAGATCCTGCGCCAGCTCTGCCAGGATCGAAAACTGCTGTCGTCAGCTCAACCCGAGCCTCCTCGGAAACGGCAAGCACGGGCTTCGCAGCAGACTCGTCACTTCGCTCCCCTCGCCGGCCATCCGTTCCCCCTGTCCGCGGCAGTGGAAGAAGCTTATCGCACAGGTGAAACGGCATCGGCTCTCGAGCAGGCCAGAGCGACACGGTCTCGGACGATCAAGAAGCAACTCAAAAAGGACGAGCGGAGGATCGAGGCCTGGCGGGACGATCTCAAGAAAGCCTCCACTTATCTCCATTACGCTCGCTACGGCGAACTCCTCAAGGCCAATCTCGGAACGATCCGAAAGGGGCTCGATCAGATCGTTCTCATCGACTATTTCGACGATGCGATGCCCGAAGTGACAATCCCGCTAGACCCGACCAAGTCCGCCCAAGGCAACATGGACGACTATTTTCGCAAACATCGGAAATACCTGGCGGCAGAACGAGAACTTCGGCCTCGCATCGCCGAAGCTGAGCGCGAATTGAGCCGACTGCGGGACGAACTGCATGCCATTCAGTCAGGAACCTGGACAGCCCCTGTGCCGAGCCAGAGCGGAAATTCCGAACGGGTTCCCATGTCACGGCGCCAAGAGACCGGCGAAACCAGGCGAGGGCCGTTCCGGCGATTCTTCTCCACCGACGGATTGCCGATCTTCGTGGGGCGAAACGCGCGCGAGAACGATGCATTGACCTTTGCCCTCGCCAAGAGCGACGACCTCTGGCTGCATGCGCGGGGCACGCCTGGCTCCCATGTGGTCGTTCGGCTGGAAAAGGGAAAGGAACCGCCGCTGGAAACGCTCAAGGACGCGGCCACATTGGCCTTACTGTATAGCGACCTGAAGAAAAGCGGGAAAGGCGAGGTCATCTACACCAGACGCAAATGGGTTAAAAAAGCGAAAGGCCAAGCGCCTGGCGCCGTCATCGTCACCCAAGAACGATCCCTTCACATCAGCCTGGACAAGGTGCGTCTGGCCGGACTGAAAAGCCGGTCGGACCGTTGAGAACCCAACTCACCTGTCTCCTGCCGAATTTGCACTTTTTCTGGGGATTCGTTCGAGGTTACTCTACCCTGTTACCGTAGGTATGACCCTCTAGCGTAGGAGCACCTATGGCGTTACCAGCCAACACATCACCAGCCGGAGGCGGACAGACCGTCCTCGCCGTGGACGATGACCCCGCAGTGGTGAAATTGTGCAAGACCTTCCTTGAGCAGGCTGGCTTCACCGTTTTGGGCGCGACGGGGAGTTCCGAAGCCCTCAAGCTGTGCAAGAACCATCCAGCCCCGATCCACGTGCTCGTCACCGACCTTGTCATGCCTCCGCCGGAGTTCTCATTGGCCTCGGCGGGCAACGAATTCCCCCATGTACATGGACATGAACTGGCTCTGCGTGCGCTCCGTATGCGGAACGACCTCCGCATCGTCCTCATGTCCGGCAACCGGGATCAAGACCTTGCGGGATACGGCATCAAGCGCGGTGCGCTGCCATTTCTCCCTAAACCCTTTGAAGGACAGACGCTTATCGGTTTGGTCAATCAGACATTGCAAAGCCCCCCTCTGACGATCGAGGCGATTTCGAAAGAGGCCTCCAAGGACATCAAGGGCGCCGACGAATGGTTTGATTGAACCGCATTTCAGCGATCACAGCATAAAACAAGGGGAGGCCATCGTCATGATGGCCTCCCCTTTCTCGTGACGCTAATGGGTTTGCGGCCGACTAGCCATGCTCCGTCATAAACCATCCAGCAATCGAGAGCCGCCGATGGTCCCCCGCGGTCTCATCCACTCGGCACACGCGGTGGAATCGAGGGACTGTAAACATGACGAGGGAACCGGGCCGCGGTTCGACACAAGCCGTCACTTCCAAGTCCGGCTTCTCCGGACGTGACCCCGGCCTCATCTTATACACGATCAATTCCCCGCCCCAGTCGGAACGCCACTCATCATGGAAGTAGCTCACCACGGCAATGCGCCGAAGCGGGGCCTGCGCGCCCCCTGTCGGATAGCCCTGATCCGTATCGTCGTGCGTCAACAGGCAGTCACCCGGCGCATACGAATAGTAACTGAACCCCATGTGCCGGCCGGTGATATTCGGAAACGACTCCATGTGCTCTTGAATACAATGCAGTTGCAGCTTGGAGAGGAATCGGCGCCCTTCCTGAGGAGCGATTTCGGCTTTCGCCCAATTGCCCGAATGGGGGAAATCCTCACGGACCTTCGGCAGATCCCGCAAGCTCCGCCATTGGGCCTGCTTCATCGCCTCACGGAAATCACGCCGATCCCCCTCCGGCCAGAACTGCTCGACGACCAATACAGGGGACTGCTGAAAGGAAAACCGACCGAGTTCAGAAGAACCTGCGGTCAACGTTGTAATTTCTTGTTTATGCCCTGCCATCTACGTCTCGTCCTCTTTGATCGCTCCCTGCCCCCATCAAACACACCTCCCATATGACGGAATAAGGATTTGGGAGAGCCGAAGAGAGTTCGGCCAACGCCTACGGACTATTCGGGGGGACAAGACCGGAACCCAACACCATCACCAGCCGCTGCAAGCCACTCCGTCATCTGAGAGAACCTGTCACGCCCGGCCTTGGAATGCGGTTCTGATAACATGACTGCACGGAACGATACAAGCCGGTTGGATACAAGAAAAAGGGGGTGCCATCAATCGATGGCACCCCCGGTACGACATATCGATCTGAGATTACCAGCGGTCGCGCTTCCCACCTCCGCCACCGCCGCGGTTGCCCCCGCCTCCGAATCCGCCACGTCCACCGCCTCCCCCACCAGACCGAGGCTCTTGGGGACGCGCTTCATTGACCGTCAGCGTCCGGCCGCCCATCTCCGAACCATTGAGCGCCGTAATAGCCGCCTGAGCCTCGGAATCCGAGGACATCTCGACGAACCCGAACCCACGGGACTGTCCCGTAAACTTGTCCGTGATGATCCGTGCGGACGCCACACCCCCATGCGCCGCAAACAGATCGCTCAATTGCTGCTCGGTCGCCGAATAGGGCAACCCACCGACATAAATCTTCGAACCCATCGGGGTTCCTCCTTTGAGATGATGACATTGTCTTGAACTCGAGGAACGGGGGAAGGAGCGGGCCGAAGACGCGAGCACCCTGGCGGCTTAGGTCAGACTTCCGACGAACTTCCCGGGCAAGGCAACATCGAAGTTGCGAGTCTCTTTCTGGTGACGCTCCATCGCGAGACCCGTACGATGAAGTGATCTAGCCTAACATTAGAACGGGGCCCGTGACAAGCTTACTCCCCGACCCGTACCAACGACCCCTGGTCCTTGCAGTAGTCGAAGGTCCGGTAAAACAACGTGATCATCACCCCGAGCAGGGCGATATTCAGCCCCCCGGACCAAGCCAGATGCACCAGCGGAGAACCGGTTCCGGTTAGGACGGTTCTCATGCCTTCGAAGACATGCGCCGCCGGATTGCACCAGGCTATGCTTTGAAGCCAGACCGGAAGCACGTCCATCGGATAGAACACACAAGAGATCGGCTGAAACAGAAAAACCATGCTCCAGGCCAGGATCTCCGCTTCCTGACCGAACCGCATGATCAGCGAGGTCGTGAAGACCCCGATAATCCATCCGGTGAGGACCAAGTTGAGCACAAACGGAAGCAACCAGAGTCCAATGATCAGCACATTGTAATCGTAAAAGAGCCAGGCGCAGGTCGCCATCACGACCGACACGCAGGCCACCTTGAAGATGCTCATGCCGATCGTGGCAGCGAGGAACTCCCCTGGCGTCAGGGGACTGGCGAACAGGTTCATCAGATTCCTTGCCCAAAGCTCTTCGAGAAACGAGATTGTGATCCCCTGCTGGGCGCGGAAGAGCATGTCCCAGAGAATCAGGGCACCTAAGAAAAAGGTGACGAATCCCGGCACTTGCGTTTGGTACTTGGCCAGATAGAGGGTGATGAACCCCCAGATGAGCAGATCCAAGAACGGCCAATAGAAGATTTCCATGATCCGCGGAAGGCTCCGCCGGTACAGATAGAGATGGCGGGCCATGAGCGCGGTGACACGATGGAGCTTCACCCGCAACCTCCCTGTTCGTGCTCGTGATCGCAGCCGCCGCAGCCCTGATGTTTACCCAACACCTCGTCCACCAACTGCCTGATCCCCCCTAACATGTGGCGGCCCGCGCGTTGTCCGTCCGGCGCCTGGCGCAGCGCCAACCCGACCAGGAGCAGCGGCATGACCGCAAAGCCCGCGTGGGAAGCCGGATTCGTGAAAAGGGTCCGGCCCACAACCCACAACAAGCCACCGATTACCAACAGGGGAACCACCCCTACTGTCAGGCTGTTTCTGATGACACGCCAACCGCAGGTGTGCCGCGCAAACCCGACGGATCCGATCACCAGCCAGAACAATCCCCAGAGGGCGCTCAGCACCGATCCGCCGACCAACACTCCCGCTATGAAATGGATCGTCTGCTCTCGCATCGTACTTCGCCTTATCGCGCGTCGCGCGCCAACTTCAAGAAGACGTCTTCGAGATCAGCCTGGCCAAATCGTTCCACGATGGCCTGAGCCGTCCCTTCGGCTACCACCTTCCCCCGCTGCAAAAACACGATGCGGTCCGACATCTCTTCCATCTCGCGCATATTGTGCGACGTATAGAGGATGCTGAGCCCGGACGAGCGCCGCTCCTCCTTCAAGAGCGCCCGAATCTTGTGCGCGATGTCGGGATCAAGGCTCGCCGTCGGCTCATCGAGAAACAGGATTTTCGGCTCGGTGAGAAACGCCTTAGCCAGCGTCAGTCTGGTCATCTGGCCCGAAGAGAGTTTTCGCGTCACCTTCTGCCGGAACGCTTCCATCTCCAACTTCTTGACCACGTCATCGATTCGTCGGGCAATATCGTTCATCCCGTACAGCCTCGCCACCACCCATAGATTTTCTTCGACCGTCAGAGCCAACGGCAGGGAGATGTACGTGGAGGAAAAATTTACTTGCTGGAGAATCTGCTCGCGATGTGTCGCCAAATCCATCCCCAAAACGTGAATCGATCCGGAGGTCGGCGTAATCAAACCCAGGAGCATATGCATCGTCGTCGTCTTGCCGGCTCCGTTGGGCCCCAAGAGGCCCAGAATCTCACCCGGCCCGACGGACAACGACACGCCGTCGACGGCGGTAAAGTCGCCGAAGCGTTTAGTGAGATTGGTGGCTTGCAGAACCGGTTCGTTCATCGGTGTGGACGTCGGCGCTAGAATGACAGAAAATCTTTGATCTTGTCGGGCAAATGACAGGTCTCGCATTTGCGGTCCAGCACTTTCCCTTGGTGCTGTCCCTTGCCGTCATGGCAGCGGAAACAATCGTTCAGGGCCCTCGTCCGGAGATAGGAGCCCTCAGGATAGTCCGGTAGCCAGGGTTTGTTGTCCGCCGACACGTGGCCGCGGGGAATCACGATCGGGTAGCCCTTGATCGGCTGGTCGTGTACGACGCCGGCGTGGCAGGTCGTGCAACCCTCGCCCTGCCCACGGACCTGAAACGCCTGCATGTGTTTCCGGTGGCTCATCACCAACCCTACGTCTTTCACCGGAGGCGGGAGATCCCGCGGGGCCACTTCCGACAAACGGAGAATGTTGCGGTGGCACCCCACACACACCTCCGAATCGACAAGCGCCTTCAAGTTGTGCGAATCAGTCGGCGTCCCGAACAGATACACCATCGAGTCCTTAGTGCCGTTCCAGGCCTTGTCGTGAAGCCAGCCTTCGACTCCAGGCCGGACGTGACAAGCCACGCAGGTCACTTCTTTATGGGAAGATTTCACCCAGCTCTCGTAGGAAGGCGCGATGGTGTGGCAACTCGCGCAGAACTTCGGATGGTTGGTGAGGGGAACAGCCACGCCGCCGAGCGCGATCGCGCCCCCCACAAAGGCCAAGAGAAGGGTCGCCTTAGGCTTCCAGCTCATGCGCCGCGCGCTGCGTTTTCAGCGGGAACTGTCGCATAATGAGGGCCGCGACAGCGGGCACGTCGTTCAAGTCGAACACCGGTACGGACAAGTCGATCGGTTTGTCCGACACCACCGCCAGCAACCCTTCCGACGAGATCGGAATCTCACCGACCTGTTCGCGAATGATCACGATTTTCGGATAGCCCTCGTTCTTCCACCCTTCCGCGATGATCAGATCATACGTATCGTCCAGAAATCGATCGCGGACATCCTCGACGTTCATCTGATCCGAGACGTCGGCAAACATGGCCATGCTGCCCTTCGAGAGGACCACGACACTGCTGGCGCCCGCCTGTTTGTGCCGCCAACTGTCCTTCCCTTCGGTATCGAGATCGAACCCATGACCGGCATGTTTGACCGTCGCGATCTTGTAACCGGCGCGGACGAGCTCCGGAATCACGCGCTCGATAAACGTGGTCTTGCCGCTGTTCGACTTCCCCACAAAGCAGACGATCGGCACGGCCATGATGCGAAATCCTTTCGCGCCTCAGCAGCAGGACAACCGGTGCGGGCCCGTGTGACCCGGATGGGCATGGGTCGCCCACGCCTCGTTGCTCAACAACTGGACCGACACCTGATCGCCCGGATTCACCCGTTCGACCTCCACGGGGATATCGATCAAGCAATTGGCCTTCACCATCGACGTCAGGATGCCAGAGCCTTGATCACCGGTCGTGCGCACTTTGAATGTCCCCTCGTCCCTCCACAACACACCGCGGAGAAAATGCCGGCGGTCGGTCCGTTTGGAAAATTTCTCCTGAAAAACTGCCTGAACCACGGGACGACCGTAGCTCCGATGCCCACTCATCTTCAGCATAGCCGGACGGACGAGCTGCTCGAACGTCACCATCGAGGAAACAGGATTGCCCGGCAACCCGAACGCCAGCTTCCCGTGAATTTTGCCGAAGGCCAGCGGTTGCCCGGGACGGATCGCCAGTTTCCAAAAATTCATTTCGGCGCCCAGCTCTCGGAACACCGCTTTCGTAAAATCGTAGTCGCCCATCGACACCCCGCCGGATAACACCAGGATGTCCGCGGTCAGCCCGTGCGAAATCTTTTCCTTGAGCGCGGCCGGGTTGTCCCTTGCGATACCGAGCAGAAACGGAATGCCGCCCGCGTCCTGCACAGCCGCCGCGATCCCGTAGCTGTTCGAATTGATGATTTTCTCGTCGCTGAACCGTTCGTCCAAATCGGCCAACTCGTCGCCGGTCGAGAGGATCGCCACGCGTGGCCGCTGATAGGCAAAGAGGAACGATTTCGCCAAGATCGCCAGCATGCCGGCTTCGCCGGGCCGAATCTTCGTGCCCTTCGCGATGATTCGTTCGCCTTTCTTGACGTCCTCCCCCTGCGGCCTGATGTTCGCGCCCTTCGCTTCCGGCTTGAACACCGTGACGGAGCCTGGCGTATGTTCCGTATCCTCCACCTTCAAGACCGTATCGGCGCCCTTCGGAACCGGCGCTCCCGTCATGATCCGGATGGCCTGGCCCGGCCCAACCGTCTTGGTCGGCATTTTCCCCGCCGGCACATCTTCGATGACTGTGAGCATCACCGGCTTCTGAATCGCATGCTCCTGCTTGATATCATCCCACCGTACGGCAAAGCCGTCCATCGCGCTGTTGTCCCAGGGCGGATTGTCCCGCTCGACGATGATATCTTCACCGATGACGCGGTCGAGCGCGTCGAGCAGTGAGATCTTCTCCAAGCCGAGGATCGGCGTGGAGTCGAGGACAATCTTCTGGGCGTCTTCGAGCGGAGTCAACCCTTGCATGGCGTCTTTGGCCTTCACGTCTACTGATGGAGTTGGCGAGGCGCGACGTTGACGAGGGAACCGCTCTTTTTGCAGAACGCTTCGACCTTATTCGCGATATCGTGGTACGCCGACGCGGTCGGCGTGTCCGAATAGAACATCGCAAAGGGCTCGCCCGCATCCGATTGGGTGACGACGTCCGGATCGAGCGGAATGCGTCCCAGGAACGGCACTCCCATGTCGTGAGCCGAGGCTTCCCCCCCGCCCTTGCGGAAGACTTCGATGTGGTTGTGACAATGCGGACACTCCAACCCGCTCATGTTCTCGACGATCCCGATGATCGGCACTTCACTGTCCTTGCAGAAGGTCACCGACTTGCGGGAATCCAGCAACGCCACTTCCTGGGGCGTCGTAATGATCACGGCTCCGCTGACATTACCGAGCAGGTCGATCGTCGTCACGGATTCATTGCCCGTCCCCGGGGGCAAATCGATCAACAGGAAATTCAGATCCTGCCATTCCACGCCGCCGAGCAACTGGTTGATGAATTCATACTTGTACGCATCGCGCCAAATGATGGGATCGTCGGGATTCTGGAGCAAGAACGACATCGATGCGATTTTGAGGTTGTAGGCTTGGAACGGAATGATGCCGCCCGAGGTGCTGATCTTGAGCTTTTGGCCTTCGGCGCCGACCATCTTCGGAATGTTCGGACCATGGATGTCCATATCGCAGATCCCGACGTGCCAACCTTTAAGTGCCAAGCTGACCGCAATGTTCGTCGTGCAGGTACTCTTCCCGACGCCGCCCTTATTGCTCATGATGAGGACCTTGTACTCGATCCGCTCCATGCGCTTAGCGACCAGCCACCGGCTGTGTCCTTCCTTGTCCTTTTGGCAGGTTTCGTTTTCGTCGCAGATGGCGCAGGCCCACATGTAAGTGCAGGCGTCGCCGCTTCCGGAGGCCGGCGGTTGAATCATGTTCAGTTCACGAGGCATGGTGCGGATTCCCTTTCTCTCCAGTGGTCATATGCTTAGCGCGGCCTGCTTCCCGTCGGGACGGCGACATAGTCCCCGCCAGCTGCGCTGGTCATAGCCGGTGACATAGTCTTCCCCCCGCCGGCCGCGGCCGGCGCCACAGCCTTCTCAGCCTCCGCCTTCTTCTTATGGAAGAATCCTGCGCTGATGATGCCGACTTCGTAAAAGACGTACATCGGCAAGGCCATCAGGCATTGATTGAAAGGGTCGGGCGTGGGCGTGAGGATCGCCGCGATGATGAAGGCCCCGAGCAAGGCCCATTTCCGGTAGCGTTTCAGGAACGGCGCATCGACCCATCCCAGCTTGGCCATCAGGGTGATCGCCAATGGCACTTCAAAGATCAAGCCGAAGACCATCAGGAACCAGAGGGCGAATCCGACATACTGAGCGATCGAGAGCTGGGGAATAAATCCAGCGTTGACGCCGTATGACACGAGGAAGTTCAACGCAAACGGGAGGACGAAAAAAAACGAGAACCCCACGCCCGCGTAGAACGCCAGAGTGCTGAGCAGGACGAAGGGCCCGACGAATCGCCGCTCCTGCGCATGCAGGCCCGGCACGACGAACTGCCACACCTCGATCAGGATGTAGGGAATCGAAAAGACGAGGGCGAACAGCCCGGCCACCTTCACGTTCTGCCAGAGAGCTTCAGCCGGGGCGAGAAACACGAACGGCACGGTCGGCAGATCCGTCGGCTCCCACGACAGGGAACCAGGCACGAACATGTTCTGAAGGGGAATACGCAGCCACTTCACCAGGGTATCGGCATAGAAGAAAGTGCCCACGAAAACGATGCCCGTCGCAATGACGGCCCTCGTAAGGCGGACCTGGAGCTCCACCAGGTGCTCCATGACCGGCATTTTCTTGTCTTCCAGCGGCTTGAAGACGGAGTCTTGGAGCCACCGATTGAGATCGTTCAGCACAGGCCCTCGGCGTTCAACCGGCCCACGGCCTGGAAAGGCCGCAGGCCGGCGACTTCTCCCGCTTACTTCGGGTTGACCGCGACGAACAGATTGTTGCCCTGCCGGCTGAGGAGCAACACCGCCAACTCCTCTTTCTTAATCTTCTGCGCAGCCTTGTGATAATCGTCCAGGCTCTTGATGACTTCGTGGTTCACTTCCTGAATGACGTCGCCACGCTGAATCCCGGCCGATTCCGCCGGTCCACCCGGCTCGACGGAAGCGACTAGGACGCCGTTCGTCTTCGATGGGATATTCATCTGGCTCATGCTGGCGTTGTCCAGCGCCTGCACCCGCAGGGACGCCAACACGTTGTCCGGGGGCTTGACGGTCTCCCCCTGTTCCTTCGGAGGAGACGGCTCCTTCTTCGCCAACATCTCATCCGACGGCCGCTCCGCTACCTTCACGTTGAGCGTCTGCTCTTTTCCTTCGCGGAGCACCTTCACCTGAGCATCCTTACCCACCATCGTCCGCGCCACCAAGTTCCTCAACTGACTGACGCTCTGCACTTCCTTTCCGTTGAACTCCACCACGACGTCGCCGCGCCTGATGCCGGCGGCATGCGACGGACCGTTTTCGTTCACGTCACTGATCAACACGCCCTTGCGCTGCTCCGGCAGTTTGAACGACTTGGCCAACGCCGGGGTGATTTCCTGAATCGCCACACCCATCCATCCCCGCACCACTTTCCCGGTCTTCTGGAGGCTTTCCACAATATCCAGCGCAATGCTGCTGGGAATGGCGAATCCGATACCTTCCGACCCGCCGGTGCGGGAGAAAATCGCGGTATTGATGCCGATCAAATCTCCGTTCATGTTGACGAGGGCGCCGCCGGAATTGCCAGGATTGATCGCGGCATCCGTCTGAATGAAGTCCTCATAGTCGGCGATGCCAACATTTCCACGGCCCAATGCGCTGATGATGCCCAAGGTGACGGTTGAACTCAGCCCGAAGGGACTGCCGACTGCCAACACCAGGTCGCCGACTTGCAGCTTCTCGTATTCTGCCCACTTTAGAGCCGGGAGATTCTTTGCATCGATCTTCACCACGGCAAGATCTGTCTTGGGATCGGTCCCAATGACCTTGGCCGAAAACTCCCGCCGGTCGCTCAATGTCACGGTAATCTGGGTCGCACCTTCCACCACATGGTTGTTAGTCACAATATAGCCATTGGCATCCAGGATCACACCGGAACCTGCGCTTTGATCAGGCCGATGCGGGCCACCCGGCGGCATCGGAGGAGGAGTCGGAAGCTCGCCAGGCTCATCACCGCCTGGAGGACCTCCACCAGGGGGGGCACCGAAGGGACCAGGAGGCAGCGGTCGCCTCCCTCTCCCACCTTCGCCACCGCCAGTCACGGCGATATTGACCACCGCAGGTGTCACTTTCTTTACGATCTCGGAGAACCCTTGCACCATGGACGGCGGAACGCCGGCTGCCTGGACAGAGGACTCCCCAGGCATCACGATTAAGACTGAAGCCAGGACAACCAGTGCACCCGCGGCTGTACTCCACTTACCCATAAGCAGGTTCCTCCAGCATGTTAGATATCCAGCGTCGTAGGATGAACGGTGTATTGTACACCATCCGTTCCGGCAGCTTCAAAGACTAAGAGTCCCCTCCGGACCCGATCCATTGGGGCCCGAAGAGGACTCTGTTCGGAGAGGATCGAGCGCGAAACTCCGTCAGGAACTTGTTCGCCGCGGTTCGGCTCCGGCTTCCAACCGATCCCGCCAGAAATTCTGCAGTTTGACCATGAGCCGTTTCTCCGCCTGCTCAAACGAAACGACCCGTAGTGTCAGGGGAGCGCCCTCGTAGGTCGGTGGCCAAAAGTGCCGCTCCGGATCCTGTGGCCGCAAGTACACCACGGGATACCACTGGTTGATCCCGGGAGCGGTCGGCCGGTCGAGTGTCGCCCAGCCGCGCCCTTCCGCCAGCGCCAAGGTGCGGTTGTGCTTCAAATCCAAGAGCGCCATTTCGATCAACGACCAATTGTCCCGGCGGTAGCCTGGCTGAGCATGTGTGGTCCACCCTAGGAAGACCGTCACGGGATATTCTTGCTCCGTGCTCGAGAGCACCACCACAACCAGGTAGTCCAACCCACGCTGCCTGGCGATGTCGGCAAACTGGGCCCAATCCCCATTGGGTTGCGGCCGAATGTGATCGGCAGCAATGACTTCCTTGATCACGACCGGAAGCGCCCGGGAAATATCTTGTTTCAGCGTGTCCCCCAAACGGACCATCGCTTCGTCCGGCAAATTCGGCTCCGCCCCCGGTTCAGACTGGTCGGACACCAACAACAGCCCCGCCTGAAGCGGCCGGGGCTCCACCTTTGCCAAGGCACCCTCGTCGACTTGTTGCTCCGAAGAAATGTAATTCCCGATTTTGGCCGGAGTGGGAACGGCCGAGGCACAGGACGTTGCCAGGATGAGGAGGCTCAGCAGCAGACTGGAATGAGTCATCGAGGGATGCATTACCCACCTCCTAGTCAAAAAGCCCGATCCTGTTCACCTTGTTATAAACATACGTTCGCTCCCGTCTGCTGGATCTGTCAAGCCCTAGGGGAAGATACCCCCCTTGTTTTACCGCGCGCTGCTCAGCTACCGTAGGCAGGTTTGGGCCTTCAGTTAGGCTACGCGCGAGGGGGAACCTTGCTGGTTCGAGATGGTCTAGAACCCATTCACCTGTCTGTCGTCATTCCCGCTCACAACGAGGCGGAGAGAATCCTGCCTTACCTCAGGCAGATCGAAGAATTTTGCACCTCCCGGCGAAAGCCCTATGAAGTCCTGGTAGTCGACGACGGAAGCACCGATGCTACTGCGTCAATCGTGGAACGGTTAGCCGAGACGGCCGGGGAATTTCAACTGCTCCGGCTCCCCTCCCAGCAGGGGAAAGGCGCGGCGGTCCGGCGCGGTATGCAGACGGCGGTCGGACAATTGAAGCTGTTCGCCGACGCCGATGGCGCGACGCCGATCCAGGAATTGACCCGGCTCGAAGAGGCCATCACCAAAGGTGCGGACCTGGCCATCGGCTCCCGCACCCTCGCCTCCAGGTTGCCGGACTTTACCGTTCACGCACGGCTCTCCCGCAGCGTCTTAGGCTCGCTCTTCAACGCCGCCGTCAAACAAAGCGGCATCCGAGGAATCAGCGATACGCAATGCGGATTCAAACTGTTCCGAAGGGCGGCGGCCGACGAATTGTTTTCCGTGTCCTCGATCAACGGATTCGGCTTTGACTTGGAGCTGCTGTATGTGGCCCAGCAGCGGCGATACCGCATCGCCGAAATCCCGGTCAATTGGGCCGACCAACCGGGCTCAAAAGTCCGCGTGCTCCGTGACGGGCTCGCAATGCTCCGGGAACTCTCCGCCATCAAGCAGAACGATCGCCGCGGGCTCTACGGCACGCCTTCGTTTCCTCACCGATTCGCGACCGCCACGGCGGGACGCCTTGAGGCTCCCCCGCAATAGCTCCTCTCCATCCCTACAATTTAGCCGGTCGACGCACATAGACCGACGCCTTGCGGTCTTCATAGACCCGCAGCCAGTTCAGTTCGCGCCCGAACACCTGATCCATCGGACTTGCCTTTCGGACCAACGCCCAATCCACCCCATAACGGTCGAGAATCGACAGAGCCGGCGAGCTGAAACTGTTCAACATAACGTAGTCATAGAAGATCCGACGATCCCCGGCGCGCCAGGTCGGCATGCGTCCATCAATGAAGATTTTCTCTCCCGGTAACCACCAAAGCAGAAATCCCCCGTCTCCATAGTCGTTATACAACTTCTGTCCGACTGCCTGACGATGGGATTGCACCCACTCGATCGCTTCGATGGGATAGGACGTGCTTCTGAAATAAGCTGCCGGTTCCACACCGGACCAGCACACCCCCCGAAGGTGATCCGGGCCCAGCCAGAGCACGTAGGCGGCGAGCGCGCACGCCATCACCAGCGCGCCGCGTTTCATCGCAAGGGCCCTTAATCCCAGTCGATGCACCAAATCGGCGAAGGCGACTGAGAGGAGATCCGCGAACAGCGGCAAACTAACGATCAGAAAGAGCGGAATGTTCCGCAGGTGCCGCAAGGCGAAACACAAGAACAGGCTCCAGATGGCCCATTGTATTGGCTCGATCCGCCTGTACCAGATCGACAAGCCGACCCCCAGCCCAACGAGATAGAAGAGAAAGCCTCTCCCGGCAAGCGTTGCGAGCGAGGGCGGCTGCCATTCCTGCAGTGTTTCGAGCATGAATTGGTCCGACAAGGAATCGATGATCTCTCCATACAGACGATACCCGTAAGGATTGGCGAGGGTGACCAAGGCACAGAGCCCTACAACCAGCAGCAACGTCGTACGTCCCGATCGAGAAGGTACCGGCTCATGAATCCACGTGGTCAGGCCAGGCCGGAGATCGAGCATCGCTCGAAGGATCGCGGTTCCCAACCAGCAGATACCGAGCCACACAAGCCCGGCGGTGAACCCTCCGTGCAGATTGGCCCAGAGCAAGAAGAGCGGGGGAAGCCACCAGAGGATTCGTTTCTCTCCTCGGCGCCAGCGGTGCATGATGAGGGAAAGCACCGCGAGTCCGAGCAAGGAAATCACTTGCGTTCTGGCCCCCAAGAAAGGGAGCGCCACCCACAGTGAGAGACTGCAGGCGATCAGGCGTGCGACGGGCCCTGCGACCGACGTTGTAGTGCAGGCAATGACCCAGGCGGCCGACGTCACCAGCGCGAAGAACAAGATGACGCCGAGTCCCCCGGCAGTCTGATACAGCATCCCGATTGTGAGATCGGTCAACCAGGCATGTTCAACCCAGGCCCAATCGGGCATTGTGTGCGAATAGGGATCCCGCGCCGGCAACACCCCGCCTTGTCGAAGAAGATCCACACCCATCCGCAAATGCCATCCAAAATCAGGCTCAGTGAGGGGCTGCAACGAGAGGTTAGCCACGATGATGCCCAGGAGAACGCTCAGCGGGCCGGTCAAAACAGGATTGGACCGACCAGCCTCAGGATCGGCGGAGTCTCCCATTCCAGCCCCTTTCATGCCGGTACAGCAGTTCTCGACACGAGCAGATTTCCCATCACCAGCCATTCGACATCCGTCCGGAGAAAACAGCGGACGGCATCCTCGGGTGTACACACGATGGGTTCATTGACGTTGAAGGACGTGTTCAGGAGAACCGGTACGCCGGTTTGCCGGGCAAACGCTTCGAGCAACAAGCGATACCTCGGATGCGCCTGCTCATCAACCGTTTGCACACGTGCCGAACCATCCACGTGCACCACGGCTGGAATCAAACCCTTGGCCGTCGGCCGAACCGGAACCGTGACCAACATGAAGGGGGAAGGGCCCGGCATCTCGAACAATTCGTCCGCCCGCTCGGCCAGGACAGAAGGCGCGAAGGGACGAAACAGCTCACGCAACTTGACCTGGGCGTTGATCAGCGCTCGCGTATCTTCCCGCCGGGGGTCGCCCAGCAGACTCCGGTTTCCCAAGGCCCTGGGTCCCCACTCCATGCGGCCTTGGAACCAAAAGACCAGCCGCCCACGCGCCAGCTCGGCCGCAACTTTTTCGCAGAGTGCCGCATCGTCCCACCGTTCGACGGAGAGTCCGCTCCCCTCGAGCGCGGCGCGACAGTCTTGCTCTGAATATTCCGGCCCCCAATCTGCTGACCGCATCGCCGTGTGCTCCGTGAGCTGGCCACGCCGATGGGTCAGCCAGAGCGCCGCACCAAGCGCAGCACCGGAATCCCCAGCCGCCGGCGGCACATACAGCTGGCGAAATCCGGCTTCCCGCCAGAGACGTCCGTTGGCTACACAATTGTAGGCGACCCCTCCGGCGAGGCAGAGATGGTCCAAACCCGTGAGCTGTTTGAGAGCTCTGGCCAGGTGGAGGAGCGTCTCCTCTAATACCAACTGGACGCTTGCCGCAATGTCGCGATGTCGGGGCAGCAGTTCCTCACCAGGAACCCGAGGTGGTCCGAGCAACTCGACCAACGAGGGTCTAAAGATGCCTACTCTCGCCAGATGGAAATCCAGCACTCTGGTATCGAGATGAAACGCACCCTCCGGCAGGAGATGGAGAATCTGTTCTCGAATCGTCCCGGCATAGCGCGGTTCGCCGTACGCCGCCAGCCCCATCACGATGTACTCATCATGGTCCGGCTTGAATCCGAGATACGCGGTCATTGCGGCGTAGAACTGCCCGAGCGAATGAGGCAGGGGAATGCGCCGCAACACACGGATCCCCTGCCGATCGGCGCAGGCCAACATCGTCGTATGGGACTCCGACGCGCCATCTACGACCAGCACGGCCGTCTCCTCGAACGGCGACGCAAGGATTGCACTGGCCGCATGACAGAGGTGATGATCGAGAAACACCGGCGGAGGGCTGGGCGAGCCATCCACCAATCGACTCAGATATCGACGCAGAAACGCCAATTCTGTCCATTCCTGCCCCACACGCTCCAAACTGCGTCTGCCTTTCACTCGAAACAGTTGAGGGGAGCGGCACATGGCCCCCAACGCGAGAGTCGCGCGCCGGCCGAGTTGCCAATACTTCCAGGGAACCGCCACGGCATCGACATCGGCCAAACAGATCCCTGCCGTGCGCAGACAGTAACGGATTGCATGGATGGGAAGGGCCGTCACATGCTTGATGCGAACAAACCGTTCTTCTTCCGCCGCCGCGACGATCCGGCCGTTGTCGACCAGCGCCGCAGCGGCATCGCGCATGTTGGATAGCCCGAGGGTCAACATGGATGGAGGTGATTCCCGTTAGTCCAGAAGCGGATGAAGCATAAGCCGACGCCCTAGGCGCCCGCAAGCCGGCTGCAGCCAGTTGAATTTACAACCGTATTTCTGTACGGTGCATGCTGTTGTCTGCATCGCCATGGAACCTCACAACCACGTCCACATTTCCGACATGCGCGCCACATCGCCGGCTTCTCGTCTTCGGAACGGTCGGGCAAGGAGACTGCTCACCATCCTGCTGCTGTGCAGCATGATGGGCCAGATCGGCTGCGACAAATTGACATCGCCCTTTCGCCGTGCCCCCCTACCGGACATGGGACCTCGGATGGCCAACTCCGTCAAATTGACCTTCGACCGCGCCTTTTCGGATCTCAAGATGCACTACATCGACGGCTGTAACAGCCAGCACGAGTTGGCTGTCGGCGCTGAAACGGAATCGGTCCTGATCGACGCCGCTTCACAAAACTTTCAAGCCGTGACGGTGAGCGGGGGGGTTGCCGGAGCGACGCCTCCTGACACGGAAATTGTCGTCTCGCTGCAACGGTCCAACCTGAAACTTTGGGCCGACAACATGTACGATCGCGTGCCGGCCGATCTCACGCTCGAAGCCTTGCTGACATTCAAGGATATGAACGGAAGAGAGGTGGGCCACCAGACAATTTCGGTTGCCCATAACGAACGGCTCATCCTAGAACCGACCCAGCGCCGCTGCGACTACGGAAACGTCGGTGAGTTTGTCTATGACTCCGGGGTCCTCCTATCCATTCAATTCATCAGGGCAAGTCGAGCGCAATTAGCCGCAGCTGGACCGGTCCCTTCTGCCCCGGTCGCAGCAGCGCCTCCCAAGCTGGCAACCCCCTCGGCCGTTGGGCAATCCAAACCGTCAGCTTCGCCGCTTTCATTCAAGGCCACACTCTTGGATGAAAACAGCAATCTTGTATTCGAGGGCGGAGAGCGCCTCAGAGTCCGAGTCGACGTCGTCAACGGTGGAAGCCAGGAACTACAAGGGGTGACGGCTTCGCTGACCGGCACAACATCCGTACTTTCGCAATTTCCCGCCACCACCTTGTCGGCCGGCCGCCTGCAACCAGGCCAGTCTCGCTCGTTAGAGTTTGTCGCCACGCTTCCGCAAGCGGTCCAAGCCCAGAAAGCGGAGTTGCAGGTAGTCGTCACCGATCCATCGATTCCCACCCCACCGGTTCAGATTCTCCCCTTGACGATTCAACCGACTGGAGCCAAATCCGATGACGTGGATCAGGTCCCGGCGGCCGCGGCAGGATTCAAACGACCGCATACTTACCTCCTCTCGATCGGCATCGGCTCTTATCGGGATCCGCAGTTGTCGATGCGGAAATTCGGAGCCTCGGACGCGGAAATGGTCGCAACGTACTTCCAATCGCTCGGAGGGATTCCAGCTTCGAACGTCCGCCTCTTGCAGGATTGGAAGGCCCTGCGTCCGGACATTGACGAAGCCCTGCTCGATTGGCTGCCCCCTCAGATGCACAAAGACGCGACCGTCATCATCTACTTCGCCGGATTGGCGACGGTCGGACCGACCGGCGACCTCTTCCTCATCCCCTACGACGGCAACACCTCAAATACCTCTCGCGCCTATCCCTTGAGGGACTTGAATGCGGCATTAGAACGGCTGAAGGCGAAACACACCATTCTCCTCTTTGACGGCATCGTGTCCCGGATGGGAGGTGACAGCCGGACCAAGACGGTGGCTCCGACCTGGACCGCAAGCGGGCCGACCGTCCATGTGATCGCCACCACGGGCTTTGGAAAGAGCTTGGAAGACGACAAACATCGCCACGGCTTGTTTACGTACTATCTGCTTCGCGCGCTGCGAGGAGAGTCCGATCTCAACCGGGACGGCGAGGTGACCTTCGGCGAAGCCATGGCCTATGTCAGCCAGAAAGTCCAGTGGGCATCACGAACGCAGTTCGGACAGGAACAACGCCCCTCCGTCGTCCCTCCACTGAAACAGGGTGATCCAACTGGCGCATTGACCTTGACGAAACTTGCCGCCATCAAAGCCACGGAACTTCCGTAACCCATCGAGCCTGCTTCCTTCACCCCGCATCCCCACAGACAGCAATAAAAAAGGGTGGGGGATGACTCCCCCACCCTCCGCCATACCGATCGGCATGTCGTTCGATCGACTACTCGTCGCCCTTGCAGAAGCTGCGCTCGTAGTTGATGATCGTCCAGGCTTCTTCTTCATTGATCGCGGCCGGAATCAACGACACCATACCCGTACCCGCGCTGCCGTTCTTGATGACCCAGAACAGCTCGCCGTCTTTCCGCTTCTTGTGGAACTTGCAGTTCGTGAAGTTCCGAGGGCTCGGATTCAGGATCGCGCCGGCAGGACCGTCGCCCTTCCCTTCCTTGCCATGGCAGTTAAAGCAGGTGCCCTTGCCCTCGAACAGGGCCTTACCCTTGGCAATATTCTCCGGGGTCGCCGCCACCGGGTTCTTCATCGCCTTGGCATCCGCAATCTGATCCGCCGGCACGCGCGGCTTGAGGGGATCCTTTTCCTCAGCGCCGACAACGCTTGCGGACAACATAAGAACGGCTGCGCCGATTCCCAAGAACATTGAAACCTTTCCCATCAGAAATCCTCCTTTGTAATGAAACCGCCCATTCACCCGGCCTACGGCCGCTGGCTCGCATGCATTGCAGGGGAAAAAACGTCGGGACTATAGCAACGGTCTTCCAGCATTGTCAAGTAAATCGGTCATGAATCCGCCTGGTTGTGGCGATCGCCCGAAGGTTCTGCGCGGGATCGGAGATTCACGAGAGATCACCCGCCAGCCTCATCGAGGCCCTGCCACGTACCTCTCCAATACATCAAGGCCCATGCCAGACTGACCGCACAGCTGGGATCGGTATTTCGCCCTGTTACACAACCGCCCCTACGAGAAATCCCAAGGAAGGGCGGCTTCGTGTCACCATTGCGCCTCAGACCATGCTGCCGCGCCACATGGCTGCTACAAGTTTGGCATCTCGGGAGTTGAGCGATTCGCAGGAGGCAGGAGAGTTATCGCTTCAGGACGACGTCTCGAACGACTTTGCCGCTCGGCCCGAACGGCTTCTGGGGCTTGCCATTCAATTCCGCCTTGATCCCACCGGCATTGCCGAGCGTCAATACAAACTGCTCCGCCCCTTTCCACTTGGCCTTTTCGCCAGGCCGGAGGAGGGCTTCCTGGGGGCTGCCCCCATCGATCTGAATGACCACCCAGCTGAGCTCGGTGGCTTCCAAATCCAGCACCATTGGGTCCCCTTCACCGCCGGTTCCATCTGCTACCATGCTGTTCAACGCCGGTTCAGCAACGGCCGGCGTGGCGATGGAAGGCGGAGCGGAGGCCGTGCTTGTCGGAAGCGGAGAAACACGCGAGGGTGAGAGATCGGGCTTCGACGCCGGTTGCGGAGTTGCTTCGACCGGCTTCGCCTTCGAAGAGGATGAGGCCGATTCCGCTGCCGGACGCGGGACTTCCGGCATTTCCTGGCTTGTCTGAGCCGAACGCTTGGACGAGGATTCGCTCGTCGACTTTTTCACGAGGAGGGACGACTGCTCTCGACTCAGCAGAAAGACGAGCGTGAGAATCGCGATCCCGATGGCGATCGCGACGGCTTTCCGGTTCGCCTGGCGCTTCCGCTCTTCTTGCGCCTGGCGGACTTTCAGACGCTCACGTTCATCCTGCTTCTCGTAAAACGCGCCCGCGGACTGGATGAAGCGATGGATCGCATCTTCCTCATCCAGGCCAAGCGAGCGAGCATAAGAGCGGACGAATCCCCTGGCAAACACCTGGTCCGGGAGCTTGGCAAAATTGCCCTCCTCCAAGGCCTTAACGAAGTCCGCACGGATCCTCGTCTTCGAGGCTACCTCGTCGACGGTCAATCCCTTGGTTTCCCGAACTTGCTTGAAAAAATCGCCGATAGATTCCATCGAATTCTCGTTACGGTTTAAGGCGCGCGAGCACTTCTTTGGCGGCCGCCGCATACTCGCCATTCTTGTCGAGTGTGGTGACCTTGGTCAAAGACTCCTTGGCCCGACGTTCGAATCCCAGTTTGTAATAGACTCGGCCCAATTCCAGCTGCAGCAGGGCCGGAGGCACATTCGGAGGATTCACCACGGAAGCGTCCTCGAACGCTTCCATCGCGCCCTGCAGATCACCCTCATGCACCAAGGCCCTGCCGAGATGGAACCGCGCAAGATCCGGGGTCGCGTACAGTGGATTCTGCAGCGCCTGACGGAACGACGCGATGGCATCGGGCCACCGGTCCTGACTGGCCAACACTTGCCCCAAGTAGGTATGGGCTTCGGCGTAGCCGTCGTCGATCTTCACGGCTTGGCGAAACTCCTGCTCTGCCTGCGGCAGTTTGCCTTGCAACGCTAAAATGTGACCCAGCCCATAATGGGCCTCTTTGTTTGCCGGATTCTCCGTCACGGCCTTTTGAAACGACACGAAGGCTTTCTGCCGGTCGGAATCGAGACTGGCCAATCCCTCCTGGTAGTAACCTTTGGACTTCTGTTTGGCCTCCTCCGAACTCGCGCAGCCGCCCGACAGGCCGACGACCAACAGCAGCCCAGCGGCCAGCCAGCGGCGGCTCTCGCCTATACGGAAGAAAGGGGTGGTCACGGAAGATCCTCGAAATGCGTCAAACGCTTGAAGGCTCGGAACCGTTCCTGAATCTCTTTGTAATCTAGGATTCGCAAACGGTCAAGACTAAAGGCTTCTACGGTAAACGAGGCCATCACACTGCCGAAGATGATCGCCTGCTTCAGCCCCTCGAGCGAGTGGTTGCCCGTCGCCGCCATGTGGCCCAGGAAGCCGCCTGCGAAGGTATCGCCGGCTCCGGTTGGATCCCGCACATCCTCCAACGGAAAGGCCGGAGCGCCAAAGACCTGCCCGCGGGAAAACAACAACACGCCATACTCCCCACGCTTGATCACCAGATGCTTGGGCCCGCGGGCCAGAACCTTCTGCGCGACCTTCACCAAATTCGAATCGCCGCCGAGCGCCCGGGCTTCTCCGTCATTGATGATGAGAATGTCCACCTTCTCGAGCACGCGCCACAACGCGTCCTGCTTGCCGTTGATCCAAAAATTCATCGTATCGCAAGCGACCAAAGGCGGGCGGGGCAGCTTGTTCAAGACATCCAGCTGTAACTCGGGGTCGATGTTGCCGAGAAACAGGACGTCGGGCGACCGGTAGCTGTCGGGGATCTTCGGCCGGAAGGTCTCGAATACGTTGAGCCTGGTGTCCAGCGTATGGGCTTCGTTCAACTGATGGGTATACTCCCCTTTCCATCGGAACGTCGCACCGGGCCGTCGCTCCAGCCCAGCGAGGTCGATCTTGCGGCTCTTGAGGAACGTGAGGTGTTGCTGCGGGAAATCTTCTCCGACTACGGCGATGAGATTCACATCGGCGAAATAGCTGGCCGATGTAGAAAAATACGTCGCCGACCCTCCCAGCACTTCTTCCACTTGGCCGAACGGTGTCTTCACCGTATCCAAGGCCACCGACCCGACTACCAGCACCGTTCCCATAGCTCACCGTTTTCCTTTCTTGGTGGGGCGAACGCGATCCGTCAACAACGCCAACTTCTTCCGTAAGCCCGCTGGAACATGCTCGGGTGCCGTGACAATGGCATCCTGGAGGGCGCGCTGGCAGGCGCATTCGTCCACGGCCGCGACCGGCTTCACCGTCGACTTCAGGAGCCGCTTGGCCAACGCCACGTTTTGATGCAGCACCGCCAAGATCGCCTCCACCGTCACGGCTTCTTCCGTCTCATGCCAGCAGTCGTAGTCTGTGACCAGCGCCACGGTGGCATAGCAGAGCTCCGCTTCCCTCGCGAGTTTGGCTTCCGGCAAGTTGGTCATCCCAATGATGCTCACCCCCCACTGGCGATACAACCGAGATTCCGCTTTCGTGGAAAACTGCGGCCCCTCGATGCAAACGTACGTTCCCCCAGAATGCACCGTGGCGCCGACCTCGCGGGCCGAGGCCAACAGTGAGGCGGCCAGCGACGCGCAGACCGGCTCGCCGAAAGCCACGTGCGCGACCGCACCGCCCTCGAAGAAGGTCGACACGCGGCGTTTCGTCAGATCGATGAATTGATCGGGCAGCACGACGTCACCGGGCTTGATGGCTTCCTTCATGCTTCCCACGGCGCTGACCGACACCACACGCCGTACGCCGAGCGACTTCAAGGCGTAAATGTTGGCGCGGTAGTTGATCTCCGACGGATTGCGCCTGTGGCCCCGGCCATGCCGGGAGAGAAACGCCACCGACACTCCGTCCAGTTCGCCTACCAGAACGGCATCGGACGGATCGCCGAACGGCGTCCGGACCTTGACCTCCCGCACACGATTGAGCCCCTCGATATCGTAGAGCCCGCTTCCCCCAATGATGCCGACCGCCGCTCTGCTCATGCTCGATCCTCTCCCAATTCGCTCACGCGATGCCTCAGGACGCGCACTGTTCCAAGAACACGTCGATCTTGCCGGTAACCAACCGTGCCGTGCTTTCGATCGAATCCGGCGCTCCGATCATGTGCCAGACGATCTCCGGCTCACTCCGAAACCAGGTCATCTGACGTTTGGCGAAATGCCTGGTGTCGCGCTTGAACCGGCGGACCATCTCGACATAGTCGTACTCGCCGGCCAGATGGGCGGCCACGTGTCGATAGCCGAGGCCTTTCATGGCCGCGCTCTCTCGCTGATAGCCCTGCTGCAACAGCGCACGCGTCTCGTCGACCATACCGTGCGCCAATTGCCAATCGATCCGCTCCTCAATCCGGCGGTAGAGCGCCTCCCGGTCACGCTGCAACCCAAAGACCAACGTACGATAGGGCCGCTCGGCGAACTGATGGACCGACTGGAACGACAGGAGCGACTTGCCGGAAAGCTGGAACACCTCCAGCGCCCGAATGACCTTGGAGACATCCTTCGGATGCAGTCTCGCCGCCGTGGCAGGGTCCACCTCGACGAGTCTCGCATAGAACCGATCGTCCCCCTGCTCCCGGGCCTCCCGCTGCAACTGCTTCCGCAGCTCCGCATCCGCCGGAGGGGCTTCGCACAACCCTTTCAGGAGCGTCCGGACATACAGCCCCGTCCCGCCGACGACCAGAGGCAGTTGCTTCCTGGCATACAGCTCTTCGATCGCCGCCGTCGCATGGCGACAGTACAGTCCGGCGTTGAAGGGTTCGTCAGGGTCGACCAGATCGATCAGGCGATGCCCGATACCGCCGCGCTCCGACAACGGCGGCTTATCGGTTCCGATATTCATGCCGCGATAGACTTGGCGAGAGTCCGCCGTGAGAATCTCAGTCCCAAACGCCCGAGCCACCTCGATGGCCACGCGGCTTTTTCCCACCGCCGTCGGTCCGACGATCACGATGAGCGGCTTCTGGGCAATGTGCTGGTCTGTCAGGCGAGACATCGGCAGGAGCGAGGAGTCAGTCATGTCCACCCGACTCGCCCGAAGAGTTTGTCGAGTTCATCGGCCGAAAGCCGGAAGGCTGTCCGTCGGCCGTGCGGACAGGTCATAATCAGTCCTTCTTCCACCCAATCCTGCACGAGTTGCTGAATCTCCGGCAACGCCATGGCGCGCCCGGCACGTACGGCACTGTGGCAGGCCATCGTGGCCAATACAGGCTGAACCCGGGCCTCCAGCGAGGTCGTCCGCTCCCATTGCCCCAAGTCGTCCAGCAGGTCCTGCACGAATGCAGCCGCGTCGAACGTCCCGACTCCGACCGGCACGGCGCGAATCACCATCGCCTGCTGTCCAAAGGGTTCGAGATGAAGCCCGACCCGCTCGAGGTTGCCGAGATGTTTCTGCAAGAGGCTGCACTGCGCGGCGGAAAGCTCCACCGGTTCGGGAATCAGCAACGGTTGCGAGACCGTCTGCTTCCCCTCCCAGCAGCGCAAGAGTCGCTGAAAGAGGACTCGTTCATGGGCGGTGTGTTGATCAATGACTTGCAATTCCTGCTCGACCTGCACGACAAGGTAACGCCGCAGGATCTGTCCGAAAGGCACGACCGTCGAGGGCGCGGCACTAACATACGAAGCCTGAGCCTCCCGCGCAAAAGTAAGCTGGTTCCCTTGCACATCTTGTATGGTCGGGATATCCGCCACGGGGACTCGACCAGAGACGACTGCCAGAGATGCGTCCCGACCTAGAGGCGCGGCCACCTCGGACTGCTCTGCCGACGGCTCCGGGGCCGAGGACATCACCACGCTCCGTTCCGGGCCGCTCAGGGCATGGCGCACGGTCTGTCGCACCAATTGATGGATCGGTTCCGTGTCGGCAAAGCGGATCTCGCGTTTGGTCGGGTGTACGTTCACATCGATACGATCCGGATCGATGTCGAGGAACAGTACAAAGGTGGGATGCGAGCCCTTCGGCAGAAACGAACCGTATCCCTCGGTCACGGCGTGAAATACCGTGGGATTCCGGACCGGGCGCCGGTTCACGAACAGATCCTGAGGTTGCCTGGCCGTACGCGCCTGTACGGGATCGATCATGACGCCGCTTATCGAACAACCGGGAATACGGCCGCGCAGTTCGATGGTTCGCTCAAGAAACGTCGGCCGATACACCTGGAGAATCCGATCCTGGTCCGATCCCACGGAGGGATAGTTCAGAACCTCGTGCCCGTTATGGGTAAGCCGGAAATGTACGGCGGGCCAGGCGAGGCTCGCCTGTTGAACGGCGTGGCTGATATGGGAAAATTCGGTCGGCACCGACTTCAAAAACTTCTTCCTGGCCGGCTGGTTGAAAAAGAGGTCCGTGACCTCGATCTTGGTGCCCGGCATCGGCACGGCATCTGTCACCTTCTGCGCAGCGCCGGCGATCAAAGTCAGCGACGCGCCGACCGGATCTCCGTTCATGGCGCTCTGCACGGTGACGTGCGACACCGACGCGATGCTCGGCAGAGCTTCGCCGCGAAAGCCTAACGTCACGACTTTCGCCAAATCACGATCCGATCGAAGTTTGCTGGTGGCATGCCGCTCGAAGGCCAGAGGCAGATCGCCACGACTCATGCCATGGCCGTCGTCGGTCACACGAATCAGCGTCAGCCCGCCGTCTTTGACGTCGATCGAGATCCGCCGGCTGCCTGCGTCGAGGCTGTTTTCGAGGAGTTCTTTGACGACGGCGGCCGGGCGTTCGATGACTTCGCCTGCCGCGATTCGGCTGACCACATCGCCCGGCAGCACCTGAATCGTGGCGGAGCAGCCGGTGGTGGGCATGGGGCTACACTCCGGAGGGACGAACCGTGACGGAGATGGACGGAGATGGAATCGCGCGGTTCATCGGAGATCGGCCAGCTTGTTCTTCGCCAATTTCGCCTCGTCCGATGTCGGGAACTCTTCGATCACCCGCTTCAGATTTTTTTTCGCTTTCACCAGGTCCCCGGTTTCGCCGGATGTTAGACCCAGCTTGTACAGCGACGCCGGAACTTTCTCGTTTCCAGGAAACTCGGTCGCCACGTACTCGAACGACTGCATCGCCCGGGCATAGTCCTTTTGTTGGTAGTAGGACTCGCCGAGCCAATAATGGGCATTCGGCGTCAGCGAGGTGCCGGGAAAATCCTTCACGAAGCGTTGGAAACCCGTAACGGCCAGATCGTACTTGCCGTTGAGATAGTCGTTATAGGCCAGATTGAAGGCTGAGGTCGGGGTAATCGACGGAGTGCCGGGGATCATGGTGACACTATCCCCAGCACTTCCCGGCTTCGACGGCTTTGACGGACGGGTCGGCTCGGTCGGCAGCGGATCCAGCTTGGGCACCGGCGGGAGCATGGCCCCTTCATCCACCTTGGCTATCCGAGTTTCCAACTTTTGAATCCTGGATGACAACTCATCGAGTTTGGGCTTGAGCGGATCTCCATCCTTAATGCGTTCCAAGGAGTCGAGTCGGCGCTGCAAGGCGTCCAGCCGTTTCTGGCCCTGGTCCTCTGATTTGGCCACCGTGTCGAGACGATCACGCAGTTCGACAAAATCCGCGTGTTTCGCGCAACCGGGAAGCGTCAACAAGCTCGACGACAATAGGGTGGCGGCCAGAAACGAATGGATGGTCGACTTCACAGTTATCGTGACTCCTTCAGTTGGGCGAGTTTGTCGTGGGCTTTCCCCGCCTCGGGACTTCTGGGGTAGAGCGTGGCCACTTGCTTGAAAGCCGATGACGCCCGCTTCTTATCTTTCAACGCCAGATAGGCAAATCCCTTTTTCAGGATCGCGGCCGGTACCTTTTCGCTTTGCGGATAGTCCAATTCTACCCGATCATAGGCGTCGATCGCTTGCTTATAGTCCTTCTTACCGTAATGGGACTCCCCAAGCCAATACCGGGCGTTCGGCGCCAAGTCGGAATTCGGATAGTCCCCCAGGAAAGAGGAAAAGCCCCGGCGAGCTCCCTCCAAATCTCCTTCGCGGAAGATCGTGAGCAGCCGCTCATACTCCGCCTTGTCCGGACGCTCCGCCGGTTGGCTCACCATGGGCTTCGCCGGCTCATCCCCCTGTTCGGAGGACGATGCCTGGTCGGACGGATGGGACGTAGGCGGGTCGGGCACGACCAGGGCTTTCACCGCATCGGCCTGAGGCGGCACGGAGACCTCCTGCGTCGCCGGCGCGGGGGCCGGGACGGCAGCGGAGGACCGCTGGGCCTGCTTCATCGCCGGCTGCCGCTGGCCATTTTTCCCGCGGGGCTGCGATTCGTGCGACACCTGTTCGAACGATCGGCTCAAAGCGTCCAACCGCTGATCCTGCTCATCCAGGCGAGCTGCAAGTTTCTGGGCCACGGCCGCCACGCTCTTGTTGACCTCGTTGAGATGGCCGGTCATGGCTTTCGTCGTCTCATTGAGATGAGCCGTCGACGCTTTCGTATCGGAATCCACCCTCGCCGCCAACGCCTTATTCGCCTGTTCCTCCTGCCCCACCCGCTCGCCGAGCGCGCTCAGCGAATCACGGAACGCCGTGAGGGATTGGGCGAACTGGGTGAATTTGCCGGAGAGTTGCTCGGCCCTGGCCTGATTGTCGGTCAGCGCTTTTCGCTGCTCCTCCAGCTTCCCGTCGACGCTCTTGACCAACGCGGCATTCGTCTTCTGCACCACATCGATGATGTCTTTTCGCAAGGACTCCATCTGGCGGTTGATTTCATCCAGCCGGTTGTTCACATCCAGCCGCAGCTGGTCGCGATCCGACTTGTTCTTCACATCCTGCGCGTTGAGGCTCTCCCGGACCGCGGCATATCGGTTGGTGCTTTCCGCATCGAGCTTCCCTGCAAGTTGTTCCAGCCGCTTGGTTTGCTGCTCAAGCACGGCCGATCGCTGTTTCAAGTCCTCTTGCTTGCCTTGGAGCTCCTGAGCCTGATGTAAGGCACGCTCAAGTTCGCCGCGCAAGCGGGGAAGCTCCTGTCCCTTGAGTTCTTCCAATTCCTGACGTTGTTGAGCACCGCGTTGCGCCAACTCGTCGTTCGATTGCTTGAGTCGGCGCTCCGTGCTCTTCAAATCGGCCTGCTGCGCGACGCAGCCGGACAGCCCCAAGGAGCAGCCTAATCCGAGCACCGTCAGCAGACGAGAGAGTCTCCGCACGTCAGACATCCTTGCACCTATTTCGGTTCAGACCGCCCGTACCGCCGGGCGGCGTGCCTACTTGCCGCTCTTGACGACCAAGTGGCCGCGGCGATTCTGCTGGTAGCAGGACTCCGCATGCTCGTTGCAGAACGGACGCTCCTTGCCATAAGACACGACTGATAGGCGATTGGCCGCGACGCCGAGTTCGACGAGATAATTCCGCACCGACTTGGCGCGCTTCTCGCCGAGCACTAAATTGTAGGCTGAGGTACCGCGTTCGTCGCAGTGGCCTTCGATCTTGACCTGCGCGCCGGGATTGGACTTGATCCAGTCGGCATCGCGGCTGAGCGCCTGGCGCCCCTCCTCAGTAATGGTCCAGCTGTCATAGCCGAAGAACACGTCGCGCAAGCCCGCCGCGGCGGCGGCCGCCTGCTCGGCGCGAATTTCATCCATCTGACGAGCGCCACTTCCCGATGGATCGGCTTTCGCCAAGAGCGACCCGCTGCCCGCTCCTCCGCCGACACGCTCTTCCGAAGGATTCTTGTCCAATCCCTTCAGCGCCCCGCCGCCGGACTGCAAGCTGGTATCGGGGAAACTGCCGACACCGGATGGGGAAGATCCCCCGCCCTTTGCGGCGCTCTGCTGAGACGCCTGTGTGTCGCCGCCCGACTGAACCGTCTTCTTCGAACAACCCGGCAAGCTCAGCATCGCCACCATGGCGGCAAGCATGACACAGGTCGACAATGGATGCGTCCTCATAGCTGGTCTCCTCTCTCTGTGTGAACGATCATACTGTTCATGATTCTGTTCCATGCTCTCCTGCTCGATAGCACCGACGCCCCTCTCAAGACGCCGGCGACCAAGATGGAGCGCTGTTATGGGCACCTTCAAACGTCAACCGCTCCATGTTCTTTCCGTCCGAATCGATCATGTAGATGTGGCTTTTCCCATCCACCAGGGAACTGTACACCAGATGCCGACCGTCAGGCGACCAGGAAGGTGAGTCTTCCACGCCACCCCCTGTAGTCAATTGCATACGCTTCTGTCCGTCCGGACTGATGACGCAAAGTTTGTAGGCCTTCTGGGGGGTCCGACAGACATAGGCGATCCAGTTCCCCCGCGGGGACCAAGCTGGAGCCGCGTTGTAGTCGCCTTCGAACGTCAACCGCCGCACGTTCGACCCATCCGAGCTCATGAGAAAAATCTGCGGCCCACCTCCACGATCCGACACAAAAGCAAGTTCCCTACCAGTCGGAGACCAGGAAGGCGAAAGGTCGCCGGCCGGGTTAACCGTCAAACGCTGGTTTGCCTTCGTCCTCGTATCCAAACGGTAGATCTCCGAATTACCCTCATGGCTCGAGGCAAAGGCCAAAAAGTTGCCGTCGGGCGACAAGGTGGGGGTGATGTTCAGCCCGCCCTGCGAGAAAATGGTCCAACGCTTCCCAGTGGCCAACTCGATCATGTCGATATCCTGAGTATTACGGTCGCGATAGGCGGTAAAAACGAGGTATCGCCGATCCGGAGACCAGCGCGGCATCAAATTCAAGAATCCATCAGCGGTCAGCTGCTTGGAGTCGTAGCCGTCGTAATCCATGACGAACAACTCCCGCGCGGCACCTTGGGCGGACACATAGGCAATCTTGGTCCGTGCGATGCCCGGCTCACCCGTGTAGCGAAAGACCAATTCGTCCGCGAAGCGATGGGCCATCAAGCGGACGACGGACGGTGATCCGGCATAGCGCTTTCCGCCGACGATCTCGTCGTTCCCGCTGTCGTAGACGAAGCCCTCCATGTTGACGTCGTCTTCTTTTTCCCCCTTCTTCAACCCCGCATGCCCCCACACCAACACCGAGACGCCGTTCTCCGCCGCCTGCTTGAAGACTGCTTTAGCCCCGTTGTCCATCCCGGTGCCAATCTCGCGCGATTTCACGCCGATGCTGGGGAGATCGATCAGATCGAACACCAGCGATCGCTTGACGTCTTTCTTGAGAACTTCCTCGAGCCGGCCGCCGAGCCAATCGGGCCCCCCGTTGTTCTGAATGCTCAACACGCCCAACGGAATCTTCTGAAAATCAGGCCGCGTCGCCTCCAGAAATACGTCCGCCGCACCCGATTCGAGAATTCCGACCGCCGCCGCACAGATCAATGTCGCGCCCACAGTGGCCCCGACCCACATCCCGTATTTCATCCTGCCGCCTCACCAACGCGAAACACCATTTCCACGTCCTGATACGCGTCGGTCATCTCAGGCGGAAATGCGGGGAACTGGCGGGGTTTCAAGACCGCCCGCTTGCCGGCATCGTCGAAATACCCGTTCCCCGACGACTGCTGAATCCCGACATCCTTCACGGTCCCGTTCCGGAAGAATCGAAACTTGACTACCATGTTGTAACTGCTGCCGCTCACGTCGATCGGCGGCGGCTCCCAATGGCTCTTAATGATCGCCTCGATGCGTCCCCAAAACGGATTGGTCCCCGAGGACCCGGACGTTTTCAGTTGCGTCTGCGGTGCTTTCACTTGCGGCAAAGCCGCTTCCTGCTGCGCCGGCGGAAGCGTCTTCACCGGCTGATCCTTCGGAATTTCCAGCTTCGCCGCAGGTTGGAACTGTTTGACCTTCTTCAGCTCTTCTTCCAACTCGCGGTTGACATCTTCGCTCAGCGACGCGCGATCGGGCGCTTTGATCGCCTGATCCGGCACGGCATCCGGGATCCGGGGCAGATCCGGCACTTTCATCTTCGCGGCCGGCTGCGGTTGGGCGACCGCCTTGGTCGGCGTGAAATCCCCGAACTTGGGCGCATCGGGCGGCAGCTGCAAATCACGCATGATATCTTTCGCAATACTCTGGCGAGCCGGAGGCGCCGCGGGAGCCGGGCTCGGGGCCTGCTGCTGAATAGGAACCGCGGGCGCCGGCTTCGATTCCGGCATCTTCTGCGGCACAGGCTCTGGCTTCGCGACCTCGACGCGTTTCACCGGCTGCGGCAAACTGACCAGCGTCACTTCCACTGAAGCCAGCGGTCGCTCGCCGCGCTGCGGCAGTCGAAGCCCCGCCACCACCAGCAATAGCACGAGGTGCAGGACCAGCGACAACATCAAGGTCCGCTTTAGCCGCACAAGAAACTGGTCCTGCTCGTCGTCGAACAGGGGCCAGGTCTGCGTATGCGTTGCCGCCGACATCGTATGCGCACACTCCCGCTAACTTTTCTTTGAGGGCTGACCTGGAATCGCAGGAGCCATGACCCGCTCGGCTCCGGCCGGATCGGTCACCATGCCGATCTTTTCGATCCCCGCCTTCTTGACGCCGTCCATCACCTGCACCACGACCCCGTACGGCACGTCACGGTCGGCGCGCAGATACAGCGACACATCCGGGTGATCATGTTTCAACAGCTTCAGCTTGGTTTCGAGCTGCGCAACCCCGACGGGATCCTTGTCCAGATACAATCGCTGATCGCGCTCGATCGTCAACACGCTCCGCATTTCCGGCTTGATGGTGTTCGTCGCCGACTTGGGCAAGTTGATGTCCATTCCCCGATAGAGCATCGGCGCGGTCACCATGAAGATGACAAGCAGCACCAAAACCACGTCGACGAGAGGAATGACGTTGATCTCCGCCATGAACCGTCGCTGGCGGGACTCGAACGTCATCGTTGCGCCCCCGCGGCGACCGACTTCGCCTTTGAAGTCGACGTGGGAACGATGCCCAGCAGTTCGATCGTCACGGTGTCCATCCGGAACGCCGTCCGGCGAATTCTGGTGAGGAAGTAGTTGTACGCGATGACGGCGGGAATGGCCGTGAACAATCCGGCGGCGGTGGCAATCAGCGCTTCGGACACGCCCGGCGCCACGGCCGCGATACTGGCGGTTCCCTGCGCGCCGATCTCCCGGAACGCGTCGATGATGCCCATGACCGTCCCCAACAGCCCGACAAACGGCGTGATGTTGCCCGTCGTGGCGAGAAAAGGCAGGTACGACTCCAACTTGGACAGCTGGCTGTGCGAGAGATGCGCGGCCGTCCGCTCGATGACATGGCGGTCGACTCCGCCCGAACCTTGACCGTCCTGGCCGTCTCCCCGGAGGCCAGCCATGCGATCCATGACGCCTTCAAATACGACCGAGGCGGGACTCACTTCCAGGTGACGCACTTGACGGTAGAGTTCGTTCAAATCGCGCGTCTTCGCGAGCAACGACATGAAGTGGTGATCGCCTCGATCAGCGGCGCGGAACGCTTTCCACTTCGTAAAGATGATGGCCCAGGAGATGACGGAAAAGATGAACAGCAGGAACAACACGACCTTTGAGACCGTGCCGAGCGAACCGAAGAGGCCTGTCAGTCCAAGTTGGAACATCGACCTACACCTTTCCCAGCATCATGGGACACCCATGTGCCCGAGTGCGGAGCCTCGCGAAAACGTGGGAGAACGCTTATGGTAGGACCGAAAAGCGGTGTCATGCGCTGCGCCGCCAGCCCGCCCTTGATTGGGCCCTGCTGGCTTGCTAGCAAGGGGAATGCCCTCTCTGTCTGCTCCCTCGAAGGGTACATGCGCCCTTCGGAACCCCCTTGTCGCGGGCATAAGGCCCGCGAGTTTCCAGTATGACAAAGTAAATGGCGGGGCCGACGGGATTTGAACCCGCGACCTCCAGATTGACAATCTGGCGTCCTAAACCAGGCTGAACGACGGCCCCTTGTGACTCTACTTATTGCGGAAGATGTGAATGACAAGACTATCTGTAGCGGTTGGTCCCGTCTTAATGTTTACGATTGGTTTCTTTTCCCTTCCTATTCGGCCAGCCACCATGTTGGAGATGTGGTAGGCGGAACAGGGATCGAACCTGTGACCTCTGCCTTGTAAGGGCAGCGCTCTTCCAACTGAGCTATCCGCCCGATTTTCCTAGCAAGCTTGGCGGATGCTACCAAGTCCCTCCTCCCTTGTCAACCGCTTCTCGCACCCTTCTTGCAGATTCTCCAACCCGAAAATCAGACCTCCCCGGCTTAACTACCCTTCACGTTCCCTCCCCTGCTTTTTCCCGACCCGGGGAAAGTACCTGGTATGAATCTCTTTCAACCTGGATCGCTCGATGTGGGTATAGATTTGTGTCGTCGCAATGCTGGCGTGGCCCAGGAGCGCCTGGACCGATCGCAAATCCGCGCCGCCTTCGAGTAGATGCGTGGCAAAGGAATGCCGCAGCATGTGCGGCGAAATGCGGGCCGTGATCCCGGCGCGTCTCGCGCGGAGGCGCAGCAGTTTCCAGAACGCCTGCCGCGTCATCGGCGTCCCGCGCCGGCTGACGAAGAGAAACCGTGACGTCCGCTGTTTGAGCAAGCGCGGGCGGGCGGCGTCGACGTACTGTTGCACCAACCGTCTCGCCCATTCTCCCATCGGCACAACCCGCTGCTTCGAGCCCTTGCCCGTCACACGCAGGTAACCGACTTCCAGATTCACCTGTGCCGTTTCGACCGCGATCAGTTCCGACACCCGCAGCCCAGTCGCGTAGAGCAGCTCGAGCATGGCGCGGTCGCGATGATCTTCCGGCGTGGGCTGCACAGGTGCATCGAGGAGCGCCGTCACGTCCACTTTCGACAAGACATGCGGCAACCGCAACCCGCGGCGTCCGACGGCAATGCCCGTTGCGGGATTTTCGTCGATGACCCGCTCGCGGCGAAGAAAGTCGAGCCACCCGCGCACCGCGGACAACGTGCGCGCCGAAGAAACCTGTGACAGCTTCGCCGCCTTCAGTTGGGCCAGAAATCCGCGAATAGAGTCCGCCGTCACACGCTGAATCGGCAGCATGCGCGCTTGCGACAAATAGGATTGGAACTTCTCCAGATCACGCCGGTAGGCCTGGACCGTGTTGTGCGACAATCCGCCTTCGACGCGGAGATGAGCCAGATAACGGTCGACCAAGGGGTCGGTGTCCATGCGAGCGATGATAGCCAATCGTTCCAACGATGACAACGAGCCCGCGGCCGGACGCATTACCTTGACACCCTAGGGGGTTTCCGATAGTACTCATTTTTCGATGGAAATGAATCAGACATGACCTCACCTGATCGGACGACTTTAGAACAAGGGTGGAAGCGCGCCGCGCTCCTGGCCTGCAGCCTGGTGGCCGCCTTCTGGAGCGGGTATGATGGACTTCGCTCGTCTGACCTCGTAGCGTCCGCGCGCGCCGAGAACGTCAAACCGGCCCCGGCCAGCCACCCGGCCCTCGGCCAAGCGAAGCGGCTGATCGACGCCGGCCAACCGGAAGAAGCCCTCACGGTTTTGCGCCGCTTCCTCGGAACACGCCCCAAACCAGATCTCCTTGACGACACGTACCTCCTCTTCGCCGCCGCCTTCTTCGGCGCGCAGCAATATGGAGAAGCGCTCAAGTCACTCCAGCAGCTCCAAGCGGAATTCCCGACGTCGGAAGTCGCAGACCGGGGGAAGCTGTTGACGGCACGCACCCATGCCGCGATGGGCAATCCCGATCTCGCATTTCCGATCTTGAACGGATTGCGCGCGCTCTCCCCGGACGAGCAGGTGAAGCGGGATGCCATCCATTTCAGCGGTGAGCTCTACCTGCAAAAGAAAGAATACGTGCGCGCGGTCCAAAGCTGGCTGGAAGAAATGACCCTGAGCCCCGAGGATCAAGCCGGAGAGATCCGGAGCCATATTCAAGAGCTCATCTCCGAGAGTTTCGACAAGAAGGCTCTCGAGCGGATCCGCGAAGCCTATCCGAAAAGTTTTCCCGGCGATCTCGCTTCGCTTCGCCTGATCAACTACTACGTCAGCCGCGGCGAGGACCATCAGGCTGCACGGCAGATCCAGCAATTCCTCTCGCACTTTCCCTCACACGCCGCCGCCGCCAAGGAGTCCGAGCGTCTGGCGTCGTTGCAGAGCAAACTGAAATCCAACCAGTTCGTCATCGCCACGGTGCTGCCCTTGACGGGAAAACTCGCACCGTTCGCCACCGAGGTGCTCAGCGGCATTCAACTCGCCGTCGAACAGAACGGCGAGCGGCAAGGCGCGGCGTCCATCGGACTACTGGTGAAGGATTTCGAGACCGAGCGGAGTTCGTTTTTGGAAGATCTCACGACCATGTTTTCCCAGGAACGCCCCATCGCCGTCATCGGCCCGTTGCTGTCCAAGAATCTTCCCGTCATGGCCGAACTGGCCGATCGCTTCCACACGCCGATGCTCGCGCCGGCGGCGACACTGCCGAACGTGCGCCGGTTGGGCGGCTACACCTTCAGCACGGCCCTGACTTACCAGCTCCAGGCCAGGCGCCTGGCCAACTATGCCGCCGGCGAGCAGGGTTTCCGCCGGTTCTGCATACTGCATCCCGACACTGCGTACGGACGCGAACTCGCACGGGTCTTCGCGCAGGAAGTGCGGCTCCACGACGGAGAAATCATCGCCATCGAGTCGTACAAGGAAGGCGACGCCGACGTCGGAGCGCAACTGAAACGGATGAAGACGGAGGACTTGAAGAAATACGGGTTGGCGGTGCCGGTCGACCCCGCCAAGTTGGGCGGGAAAGTCACCAAGCTGGACAAGAAACTGCTCTACACCCCAGGATTCGACGCCATCTTCCTGCCGGGCCGGGCCTCGGACGTCGGGCTCATCGCCGCCCAATTGAATTTCCACGACATGCACGTCCCCTATTTAGGGAGCAACGGCTGGAACATGCCGGATTTCGCGCGGACGGCGGATCAATCCATCGACGGCGCCGTGTTCGTCGACGGGTTCTTCGCCGACAGCCCCAACCCAAACGTGCAGGATTTTGTCGAGCGGTATAAGAAGCGGTTCCAAACAACTCCGACGCTCTTCGCCATGCAGGGCTACGATGCCGCACGCTTCGTGATCGAAGCGATCAAGAAAGGGGCGACGTCCGGCGAAGCCATCCGAGACCTCTTGGTCAGCCAACCGGACCTCCCCGCCTTAAGCGGCCCGGCCGCCTTCCTGCCGGACGGTACACTGAACCGCCCGCTCTTTCTGATCCAGGTCAAACGCGGCCGCTTTACCCAGCTCGATTGACGCGGCATCCGCATGAACGATCTCGGACAAGTCCTCCATTCCATTTCCTACAAGGCCCTGCCCCTGCTCTTCGCCATGGTCTTGCACGAGTACGCCCACGGATGGGTCGCCAACAGGTGCGGCGATCCCACCGCCAAACTGCAAGGCCGGCTGACGATGAATCCCCTGGCCCACATCGATCCGTTCGGCACGATCATCATGCCGCTTTTGTGCCTGATGTTGCCCGGCAGCTTCCTGCTCGGATGGGCAAAGCCGGTGCCGGTCGATCTCAGAAATCTGAGAGAGCCGCGCCGGGACATGGCCTTGGTCGCCGCGGCCGGTCCCGGCATGAATCTGCTACTGGCGGTGGTCAGCGGCCTGCTGCTGGCCGCCCTCCTGGCCCTCGATCCTTCGCTGGTCGGAGAGGAATCGCGCCGGGCCGCGCAGGAATCCGGCCAGGGCACGGCCGCAATGTTCATGCTGCCGATCGCCGTCATGGCGCTCTATTCCATTCTGGTCAACGTCTTCCTGGCCATCTTCAATCTCTTGCCGATTCCTCCGCTTGACGGCGGCCGGATCATGGTCAGCCTGTTGCCGCCGAAGCCGGCCTTGGCCTTGGCCCGCCTCGAGCCCTACGGGATGATGATCTTGGTGGGGCTGCTCGTCTTCGACCGCGAGCTCCGGGTGATCCATACCTTTACCAGTACATTCGCCTCGAGCCTTTCAGGTACAATCCTCTCCGCCGCGATCGGCCTAAGTGCAGGAGCCACGCCATGACGAGCCCACGCAAACGCGTCCTCAGCGGCATGCAGCCAAGCGGGCTGATGCATCTGGGGAACTACCTCGGCGCCCTGGAAAATTGGAAGGCGCTGCAAGACCAGTACGACTGCTACTTCTTCGTGGCCGACTGGCACGCGCTCTCAACGAACTATGCCGACACCAGCCGGCTTCGGGAATTCGTTCGCGAACTCCTTATCGACTGGTTGGCCGCCGGCATCGATCCATCCCGCTCGACCCTGTTCGTCCAGTCACGCATCCCTGAGCACGCAATCCTGCATTTGCTGTTTTCCATGATGACGCCGATTTCGTGGTTGGAGCGCAACCCGACGTACAAAGAAAAGCAGGAAGAGATCAAAGAGAAGGACCTGAGCACCTACGGATTTCTCGGCTACCCGGTGCTGCAAGCCGCCGATATCCTTTTGTACAAGCCGGACTTCGTGCCGGTAGGCAAGGACCAACTCCCGCACTTGGAACTTACGCGCGAGATCGCGCGCCGCTTCAACGACATCTACAAGACGGCGGTGTTCCCCGAGCCGAAGGAACACCTGACGAAATTCCCGAAGGTCTTAGGCACCGACGGGCGCAAGATGAGCAAGAGCTACGGCAACACGATCAACCTGTCGGACAGCGAACCGGTCGTCCGCCAGAAGCTCAAAACCATGGTCACCGATCCCGCGCGCGTGAGACGCACCGACCCGGGCAATCCCGATATCTGTCCCGTCTACGGATTCCACAAGATCTATTCCTCGAAAGACGTCCAGGAGCAGATCGCCAAAGATTGCCGCAGCGCCGCAATCGGCTGCATCGACTGCAAGAAACAGGTCGCGGATCGCCTCGTCGAGCAGATGACCCCGATCTGGGAGCGGCGTACCCAGCTCACCAACGATCCGAGCCGACTGGACGACATCATCCGCGAGGGCAGCCGCAAAGCCGGGGACGTCGCCGAGGCCACACTGCACGACGTCACTGAAGCGATGAAGATTTAGTCGCGACCTGGCGCAGTGGGAATGGGGTCTCGCGCGCAGACGCGGGAACAAATATGCGGAAGCAACTCTACCCTCTCATCACTGGAACGATCCTGTTGCTCGGAAGCTTGACCGGCACGCCGGCGGGAGCCGTGGATCCCCCCTGCGACAAGTATCCGGCGGCCAAACACGTCCGCTGCGCGGAGATCTGGAAGGACCTGAACAAGGAGGATGGCCCCGTCATCGCCCAGTTCGGCCTGGACCAACTGAAGCGCCGGGAAGAAGGGAAGATCACCGCCGATCAACATCTCGCTCAGAACATCGAGTTCATCAAGCAATCCACTGAAAAGCGGCTCGAGCGCCTGAAACAGCGCATGGCAAAGGAATAATCGCTAGAGATCCTGCGCCTTCGAATTCCCCTCGCCCGCATCCGGGTGACGTTCCAGGAGCTCTCGCTCCACGATGATCGGCGCGTTGAAATGGACGGCCAGCGCGATGGAATCCGATGAGCGGCTGTCGAACACCTGCACCTTGTCCCGGAAAGCCACGGTCAATGCCCCGTAGTACGTGCTCCCCTTCAAGGTGATCACGGTTTGCGTCACCTTGCCCCCGAACGTCTCCAGAATGCTGTGCATCAGGTCATGCGACATCGGGCGCGCGAGCTGTTCTCCGCTGAGCGCCCCTTGAATCGACATCGCGACGGTGAGATCGACAAAGATGGGAATGGTCTTGCCTTCCGCCTGGAGCAAGATGACCGGGCCGTGGTCCGTCAACCGCACCTTTACCTCGGAAATCGTGACGACATCGGAGCGAGGGGCCGCGGGACCGTCCGCCGATTGCGCCGGAGAGGTGGCGCCGAGCACGAGGAGGACCATAAAGACGAGTCGGTGATGTGGAGCCATAGCCACCTCCCTCCTACGCCCGAATAAATTGGTTTCGCTCTTTCTCCCACCCGATGTCGGTTTCCGGCCCATGGCCGGTGACGACCACGGTGGAATCCGGCAACGTGTACAACCGCTCGCGGATCGACTGTTCGATCGTGTCGAAGTCTCCGCCCCAGAGATCCGTCCGGCCGATGCTTCCGCGGAACAATGTATCGCCGGCGAGCACGACCGCGCCGTCCGATACGTGGAAACTCATCGAACCGGGCGTATGCCCAGGCGTATGGATCGCCACGGCCGTGAGCTCGCCCAGAGCCAACTTTTCCTCGTCCTTGAGCCAATGGTCCGGCGGCGGAGCCGGCACATAGGGCACGCCGAACATGCGGCACTGCACCTCCAGCATGTTCCACAGCTCCCGGTCGTCTTCATGGAGGCACAGTGTCGCCTTCGTCGCCTTCTTCATTTCCCCGGACGCGAGAAAATGATCGAAGTGCGCGTGCGTATGAAGGATCATGGTGACCGTGAGCCCCATTTCCTGCACCTCGCGCAGGATGCGTTCCGGCGCTCCGCCCGGATCGACGACGATGGCCTGCTTCGTCACGGCATCGCCGATGATGGAACAATTGCAGCCGAGGGGAGGCACGGAAAACGTCTTGCGAATCAGGGACGGCATGGCGACAGTGTCAGCACCTTTCGAGACGGCTCACCGGGAGAATAGCCTGCGTTCAGCCGGAGGGTCAAACGCCGCTACCCGCCGTTTCGCCATGGACAAGCGCCGCCGAAGCATGGATAATCGCCCTCCACGATGCGGAACCGCGCGCCCATGCCTTGCTCCGTCGCTGCAGACTGGCCCACGGCGGTCGCGCTGACGGCGCTCTTGCTGACGGCGAGCTGCAAGCCGGACGACTCGCCCTTCAAAGCCGAAAACGAACAGCTCCGCAAACAAGTTGCGAAACAGGAATCGCTGGTCACGTCGCTGCAGGACGGCAACAAAGTCATGCAGCAGCAGATCGACCTGTTGAATCAGGAAATCCGCGACGCCAAGAAAGCCGCCGAGAACGCGAAGGCGGAGGCCAAGACCGCCGTCGATCAACTCGAGACGCAGCTGGTCCAAACCCGAAAGCTCACCGCCGACATCAAGAAAACCGCAATCGAGCAGGCAGCACAGAGCATCCACGTCGAGACGAAAAGCGCCCAGACCGAAGACCTTCCCAGGCCGCTGAGCCAGGTCGCCAAGACCGTCGAGGACGCGCTCGCGCGCAACGGCTATCAAATCCGCGTCAGCATCAAGAGCGACCAGAAGGCGGTCTTCGTCACAGAGCGGAAAATCTCGAACCCCGCCTCGCTCGAGGTCGCCGGATTTCGTAATCAGTACGTGGTATCGCTCCAGGCACAGCCGGCCAATCTCACGCGTGTGATCGTCAAGGCGGAATTTGAAAAGGTCGCCCAGGGCGGTCGCATCCTGAGCGTGAGCGCCGAAGAGACGGCTGAAATCGAACGGCGTTTCATCGGGGAAGTGAGCAAAGCCCTCGCGGCTCCGAGCAAGACCTGATGCGACCGACGGTCTGGCTAGGCCCCGCAGTGGTGTGGCTGTGGTTGATCAGTCCCCTGTATGCGGCGCAGCCTCACCCCAAACCCTCCTTAGAGCTCTCGAAACACCTGGTGTCGATCGCCTCCCTCGCTCACCCCTCTCCGACAATCATGGTCCCGGCCGGCCCCTTCTTGATCGGCAGCCGTCGTATCGACGACGACCCCTATGGCCTCTGGACGCAATTCGACGATACCGAGATCCCGCAGCAACGGGTCTGGCTCGACGAGTTCACCATCGACCGGGATGAAGCGAGCCTGGGCGAGTATCTCGCATTTCTTCACAAGCGAAAGCTCGAAGCCTCGGACCCGCTCCAGAAACTTATCTGGCATGTGATTACGGTGCATGCGGTGACCGATGAGACGTTGACCCGCTGGCCCGCGCTATACGTCACCTGGCAGGAAGCCCACGACTTCTGCGCCGCGAAGGGCACGCGCCTCCCGACTGAGGCCGAATGGGAAAAAGCGGCCCGGGGAGCGGAAGGGCGTCTCTTTCCCTGGGGCGAACAGCCGCCGACCAACAAACTCGCGATGTACGGGCAGCACCACATGCATGAGATTCCGATTCTCGCGGCCGTGGACTCTCACGATGAGGGGAAAAGCCCCTACGGCGTCCACCACATGGCCGGAAACGTGGCTGAATGGGTGCAGGACTGGTTCGGTTTCGATTACTACGCGTACATGCCGGAAAAGAATCCGCCAGGGCCGACCAACGGCCGGTACCGCAGTGTGCGCGGCGGCTCGTGGAAGAGCAAGATCATCATGCTCCGCACGGCCACCAGGAGCGGATCGGCTCCGGACCAACGTTCCGCTACGATCGGCTTTCGCTGCGCGCAGTCTGCCGACCGATCGGTCTCTCACGTCGAACGGAAATAACGGTTCGCTTGGTCTGACCGCAGGCCCATGGTAGCTTCAGTGGATCGATCACCGGTGGTCACGGCATTCTACAAGCCGCTCATGTCTCGATATATCCTGATCAGTCTCGTCGTCGCCCTTGTCACGCTCGTCGGCTGTGCCGGCGGAAGCCCAGGCAGGATTTCCCCGCCACCCGAACACACAGCGACCTGCTGCCGTTCGGTGGAAGCCAAGTCCCTCCGGCCTGCGATCGTCAGAACCGCGTCGAGGCTCGTCGGGGCCAAAACCATCGACGTCGACGGCCGCCGCATCGCCTACGATTGCGCCGGCGTCACGCGGGCCATCTACCTGCAGCATGGCATCGACCTGTACGAGGGCGGGCATCCCGATGCGCGCGCCAACGGCGTAAAGCTGATCCACGACCACATTCGGCAACATGGGAAACTCCACCAGGGGCCGCTCGCTCACCCAGGCGATCTCGTCTTCTTTGATAACACCTGGGACTTCAACCGCGACGGCTTGAACAACGACCCACTGACGCACGTCGGCATCGTCGAACGGCAGGAGGCGGACGGCACCATCACCTTTATCAGCCGGGTCGCCGGTGCGATTGCACGCTACCGCATGAATCTCGGCCTTCCCCACATCCATCGAACGGCCGACGGCAAGGTGTTGAACGACTATATCCGCCGCAAGGACGGCCAGGATCCGTTCGATACCGCGTACCTGACAGGCCAGCTGTTCGCCGGCTTCGGCACTCGCACCGGCCTGTAGCCTCTCCCGTTCCTGGCGGTTTTTCCACTTCGCGTTATACTTCTACGTAGTCATCGCGTGGTTCCCGTTCATCCGGCCTGATACCCACAGGGACGTGACTCAGCAGGTGGAGTCCAAGGAGGGACTATGGGGAAAACTGCGACCTACTGCAGCGATTGCTACAACAAGGAAGGGCGCACGAACGACGCGCAAATCCAGGCGGCCGAGAAAGCCGGCGACGTACCCATGACCGGCCAGGGCACTTGTTGCAAATGCAACAAGAGCACCGTCGTCGTGTACTACGAAAAATAGGGAGTCGCGCAAAGAGCGCATAGGCCAGGTTGCAGGGCGCCGCAATCAGGAACAGCGACGAACCGTCGTCACCTTCGTCGCATCGACCACCGTCACGTAGAGGCAGGAGTTCGATTCCCGCTTCGGCGGCTTCAACTCGAACGCCACGGACCACTCCCGCCCAGAAGCATCGAACAACACCGTCTTCAGTTCGTAGTCGTCGAAGGCCTTACCCATCTCCTGCGTCGCGGCAGCTTTAGCCAGATGCACCACGTCGGCCTGCGTGAGTTCGGGCCTGCGAATTTTGGGGTCCCGCTCCATCCGATCAAGCTGCACATCGGGCGGTTTCTGGGCATAGATCGGGAAACCGGTCGCGGCGACCGGCTGAGCCCTGACCGGATCCGCCTCACACCAGAAGCCGATCACGGCCCAGGCAAGCCCCATCAACAAGTTCCACCGATCAGGCATGACCGCTGTTTTCGGCGTCCTCGAAGTCATCGATCAGTTGTTCCAGTTCGTCCAACTCGTCCGGCTCGACCCGCTGAAACTCCACCCCGAACTGCTGCGGCCCGACCCACCGTACCATCGCCTCCTGGATCGCAATCGACTCCTCGGCTCCCGGAATGACCAGACGAATGACGATGACCTTTCCAGGTTGCACCAGCAGGTCGCTCTCGAACTTCGCCCCCCCGAGCGAGAGGTCGATTGTCGTCCCCTCCACTTCATGGGAATTGCCCAGGAGAAACCCTTGAATCTGGGCGGGAACGCGTCGATGTCTGCGTCGTTCCATGCTCTACTCCTTAGACGAAGTGGGTGGCCAATAGTTTCCGTCCGCCGGCCAGGGACGGGTGGGGAAAGCATAGCCGCTTCCCCCGAAGAAATCACGCTGGCCCCCACACCAACGGACTAGCCAGTGGCGCGTTGGCGACGGCCTGCTACACTTGTGTGATGGCCCAGCCATCAGAGATGACGGCGCTCGTTCCGGTCGATCCCCGCCGACAAACCCTGCTCAAGATCCGCGAGGGGTTGGTCGGATTACACGGCGCCTTGATCGTGGCGGAGCAATTGACCTACGAGGGCGTAAACGGACCGGTCGAATCCGTCGACACTCTGCTCGATCTGTTGCAATACAATCCCTGGTTCACGTGGCTGCATCCGGTGTCCGATGTGCTGGTCCGCCTTGACTATCTGCTCGAAGACCAAACACAAGAGATTAGCGATGAGAACGTGGAACACCTACTCACGGAGGTGAATTACCTCCTGCATCCGACAGTCGAAGGAGACGGATTCAACCGCGCCTACTACGAAGCGCTGCAACGGGCTCCCGATGTCGTTCTCGCCCACTTCCGCGTCAAACGCCTGCTGCCCCAGGCCGCCTGACCGCCGCATCTGCCGCCGCGATTTGGTATCATGCTCCAGGAGCGGCGATTCGATGTCTCTGATCCTCTTCCTGTGGATGATGCTGTCGACCCTACCCGCACAGGCGGAGGTCACCCTCATGCAAGGGCATGACGGATCGACGGCGCGAATCACCGATCTCGGCAACGGGATCGGAATGACGTCCGATCCCCACGGCCTGAGCGGCGTAAGCGTCGCGCCACCCCATCCTGAACAACCCCGCTCCGGCCCCCATGGCCTGCAAGAAGGTCTCACTATCACCCCCTTTGGGTCACCCACTCCGCCCAACCACCTGACGCCGCCGCCCATCCTCCCCTTTTCCCCCAACCGGTCCCTGCTGCCCGGCTCCTCCCAGCCAGCGCCGCCCTCGGCAGGATCAAGTCCCGGACGATTCGGCCGATAATTTCTCTAGGTCCAGCGTTCAACCTGCGAACAGGGACCACCATTTTTCCTATGACCTGCTAAAATTTACCTATGGCGACGTCGGCCAACACCATGCAGACCAGATCCGAGGATGTCCTCCGGAAGATCCTGCTCGACCTGCGGCGCGGCCTGCTCGGACTCCACAAGGCCTTGATCATCGCGGAACAACTGACCTACGAGCGCATCAACGGACGGGTCGGATCGACCGGCCAATTGCTGCAGCTGGTGCTCAATGACCCCTGGTTCACCTGGCTTCATCCCCTCTCGCAGCTTGTGATCCGCATCGACGAACTGCTGGAAGAAGATGCCGAGCCGACGGATGTGGAAGTCGAACATTTGCTGGCGGAAACGCGGGCCCTGATCAGACCCTCGGAAGAAGGCGACGGTTTCGAGCGAAGCTACTATGAAGCGCTGCAACGAGCTCCGGACGTCATCTTCGCCCACGTGGAAGTGAAGAAGCTGCTGACCCAAGCGGCATAGCTACCCCCATCAGAAAAAAAGCGGTCGGCCCGTAAGAGCCGACCGCTTCTTCATACCTTCGAAAATCGAAAACGAGACGGACTTAGTGCTTGTCGCCGTCTTCGTGTTTGTCCTTGCCCTTGTGTTTTCCTTTGCCGTGGCCCTTCCCCTTACCTTTGCCCTTACCCTTCTTGCCTTTTCCCTCGCGATCGCCTGAAGCCTCCTGTTTTTCGCCCTTCTTCTCTTCGCCCATAGCAGGAGCGGGAGCCGGGGCCGGAGCGGGAGTCGGCGACGTAGCTTGCGGCGCGGGAGCGGGAGCCGGTTCGGTGGCGGGAGCCTGAGCCAATGCGTTGGTAAACGCCGCGAATACAGCCACGGCCGTCAGCGTCGACAGGGTCTTCAACATGCTAGCCTCCTCATGGATCACATCTGAATCGAGGGGCCCATTCCCCTCAGTCGCCATCTTGTACAGCAAGGGCAGTGCCATGGTCCAGAGTTATCAACTTCGCAGGATTTCTGGGGGTTCGTGCGGAGCGGCATGAGGATGGATCGCTGTAGCGGAGTAGGTCCGTAGCAAGGCGGCTACAGCGCCCTACCAAGCCGCCACAGCCCTCAGGATCTCACTCGGCCAAGCCAGAGATACCCGGCATAGACCGTGGCGAGCAACACGGCCAGCATAAGTGCAAGGAGGCAGGCAACCGCCAGCAGGCCGGCTAGCGGGAACGCATAGGCCGCATAGATTGACGAGAGTGGCTGGTCGGTCATCGGACTAAAATGGGAGAGCCAGCCCAACCCTAGGCCGAGCGTGCCGATGATCGCCCAGAAGAGCGGGCCCACGCGGCCCGATCGATAGAGCCAGAGCCCGCCCGCCATCCCACCGAGGATGACCGTCGCCACGACGACGAATCCAACCGACTGTTCATCGATCGGCCAATGAAAATCGCCGCGCAGGATGTGATCGAAGAGATGCAACACGTTGAGACCGGCGATGGCATAGATGAGCCTGACCAACGCGACGTTGTTCGATCCAGCACTTTGTGCGATATCACGTGGCATCATTTCCCTCACTGTCGTCATAATACTTTTCCCTGTAGATCGGGCAAAGCCCCTTTGCTTGAATCATACCGGTCACTTCTTTGATCATGCTGCTGTTCCCGCATAAGTAGACGGTCCGTTGTTTCACGTCCCTGACCTGTTGCTGCACGAGATCGGTGACTCTCCCCGTGACACCGGACCAGCCAGCCTCTGGACGAGAGAGCGTGACGGTGCAGGAAAAGTCCGTATGCTGTTGCTTCAAGTCCGCGAGTTCTTCCTGATAGTACAGATCCCGCTGACTGCGCAGGCCCCAGAACAGCGTCGCCCGTTGAGGAACCGGCCGCGCAGCGTTCGATAGAATCATCGATCGTATCGGCGCAAGGCCAGTGCCGGTCGCCACGAACAACAGTTCGCGCGCGGGATCATCTCGCAAATAGAAATTCCCGGCCGGTCCGGAGAACGCCGTCTTGTCCCCTTCCTGCAACCCAAAGAGATAGGTCGATCCAGGTCCACCGGGCACCAAGTTCAGGAGAAGCGAAATCACACGCGGTGAATCGGGAGAGGACGCGATGGAGTAGGGTCTAGTGACTAAACGACCAGTTCGTGGATCAGGGACTTCAAATGAGACGAACTGGCCGGCTTGAAAGTGGATCTCGTGCGGATCGAGCAACTCGAAATCGATCTGGCGGACGTCATGCGTGAGCTGCCGAACGTTGGTGACCTTCGCAGTGGAACGAGTGACAGGACTCATATTCGGCTATCACCGGCATGATCGTGGGAAAGCGCGGAAGAATTTATGACGGTTTCTTGGGCAATGTCCGTGCCTCATCCGCCAATCGTGCCGGCTGCGTGATCACCTCGAACTGTCCAGGATCATGCGGCACAAACGCCGGCTGCACAAGCGCCCGGCCTTCCGCAGACGTGGCGAACAGTAGAAAAGCCTCGGTCAACGGATCGGGCTGCTGCTTCGTGAGCAGCAACACCGGACGGCGCAGCTTATAGGCCCCGCTTCTGAGGGTCGGCGGCCCCGGTTCCACCTTGTCGATCGTGAGCACTCGAATCGGAATCCCATCGTCCTGCGCCTTCAGCGCCGCCGCTAAGGAGATCGCGGTGATCGCGCCGTCATGGCCCGAGACGAAGCGTAACGCTTTCTCATCGGTCCGCACCGGCGTGCCCGATGCGTGGAACCGTCCGGCAATCCCGAGCGATGATTCCAACCCCGGCTGCACATTGTCCTGGACCGTTCTCGCCACTACTTCCACCTTCTGATCCCCCGCATCGAGATCGGACCAGCGGGTAATCTTGCCCGAAAATAAATCCTGCACCTGCACCGTCGTCACTTCCCGCACCGGATTCGCAAAATTCACAATAACGGCCAAGCCCTCCCAGGCAATCGGCGTCATCTTCAACGCCAGATCCGGCCGGTCGGTGACTGCAATATGGGCCTCCCCGGCTTTCACCAAGTCGACGGCCTTCACGCTCTTGTCCCACTCGAAATCGACGGCGGTCCCAGGATGGGTCTTCTCAAAGGCGCGCCCAAGATCCTGCATCACCGGCAACTCAGGCCCGTAGCCCGACACCACGATACGGCCGGTCATGCCGGCCTGCGAGGTCGTCGCCATAGGAGCAAGTACCAGCGCGGCCAGAAGCACCATGAAGGTCGTGATCCCCTGTCGCATCGTTCACCTCATCGGGTTACAGCCACGTGCCTCTCCATCATACACCCTGTTGCGTAGACAGATAATGAAAGCACTTGCGGAATCAACTGATGCATTAGCCGGGGCTAATCTCCGGCAGAAACGCTGGTCTTTTTAGGGCGTGCGGGGATGGACAGTGTGGGGGAGGAACCGCTAGAGGCGGCCTTCGTCGAGTTCGATGGCATCAGCCCAGGTTGCGATAGCCGGCAACGTACGGACCGGCACGCCGCGCTTGGCGGCGATCTCATCGAGGCGGCCTTGAAAACGACGCTTCCCTTCCTCGTCTTTCGGCTTCGCCGCCAGCAGCAGCCTGGACCACTGCTCGATCTCGTCGTGCGAATGCGGCCGGCCGTTGGCCACCGCCCAGGCCAGGAGCTGTTCGTCCGTTCCGCCGGCCAACACCTTTTGCTCGAACACCTTTGGATCGATCTGGAGGAAGTCGATCAGATATTTGTCGAACCCGACGGTCATGTAGTTGTAATCCTGAATGTGGCCGGCATGACGGAGACGAATCTTGTCGATAAACCGCCCGAGGTGAGCGATGCCGCCGAGCAGAGCTTTGGGGCTGCGGGGATAGGTCTGGTTGGCCATGATGCCCACCATACCGAGGCGTCCGGGAGAAGTCCAGAAGGGCTTCGCCCATCAGGCCCAATAGGGGTCAAGTTTTTGACGAACCGTCCGATAGAGTCAGGGAAGGAGAAACGAAATGATTCCTCGCAGCCGCCAGCGCATTCCCGTCGGCTATCCCGCCAGCATCCAGTGCGATGCCGGTATAGGCGAAGGCCAGCTTCTGGACCTCTCCCCGACCGGCTGCAAGCTCCGCAGCGACGTGCCGCTGAACGCTGGCGCCTATGTATCGCTCCAGATCGGTCTCGCGCACGAACCGCTTCCGCTGGGCGTGGAAGTCTCCATCGTCCGCTGGTGCAAAGACGGGCAACTGGGTCTCGAATTTCTCCGCTACGGCCAGGGCGACCGTGAACGCATGACCAACCTCGTGGGCACCTTTCCCATAAACCATCACGCCGCCCACTCCCCTTCCGCCGATTCATCCCTCAGCCTCGTCAGCGCGTAATCTCGATTAAGGCCACTGGCCTGCTGCCGCTGCTCCCCACCTCTCGAAATGATTTTCAAACGCTAAGAAAGGCTGCCGACCGCCTGTTCAGCTCGATGATTTACTGCTGGCCTTTTTACTACACTCTTCATCAGTGCAATTGTGGTATGGGCAATGCCTAAACGCGAACTTAGTAGTGCCGCCTCCACTTATTGGACTTCCATGAATTTCGGTTAGTTCGCGGCAGAATTTTGTAACGTGCAGTTTAGTATTTTCGAAGATGTCTCGATAAGACATCCACCCCCATATGTACAAATGCGCTTTGCTTTCCTGAACTGCTTGAATAAAACTTACATCTACCTTTATAGCAGCAGATCCAACGACGGCTTTGGGGCCAAGAACTACTGGAACACTCCCCTGGTCTCCCAAATCTGGGAATTTGAAATCATTCGGCATAGGATTAGGCATGGGTTGCAAACTAACATGAGAAACGGCATTTTTCGTTGGAGTGGAACCAACATTCTCCCAGATTGCTTTAAACTGCCATGCCGCAATT